>ENA-ORLW01000553-ORLW01000553.1-human-gut-metagenome-genome-assembly--contig:-NODE-553-length-52104-cov-4.009476_pt1 | contig 52104 bp, 44 predicted proteins | sample MGYA00243017_ERZ508829 | MGnify/ENA primary metagenome ERZ508829 (study PRJEB26277, sample SAMN04329776) | human gut metagenome | biome: human-associated habitat | host: Homo sapiens | place: USA...
GCATAAGAAGAAATCAACTGTCAAATTTAACAAGTTTCAAATAGTGTCTTAAGACACATAAAAAAAGTGGAGATGATAAAGCAATGTCTAAACCAACACCGGCAGTTGTTTTTGTAGCTGACTTTGATTACAATTGGCATATTGGCAGCGGTGATTTCCTTGATTATATGAAAAGACCTGAAGCATTCATGAATAAATATCATAAGTACAAAAGTGATATATATTATGATTATCTTGATTATATGAAAAACGACGAAAAATCTTTCGGACTTTTTAATGCGACAATTGACAAATTTTCCGACCAAGATATTTACCAAATGAGAAAACAAGAATTAAAAACACAAGAACAAGACTTACCGCAATATAAAGGAGTTTCTTCTTTTGATAACAACTTTTTAATTGAAAATGGATTAATGAGTTCAAATGGAAAATTAAACTATAAGAAGCTTCAGGAGTATGCAAGAAAAAGTATGAATGCTTTAATAAGCACCTCAAAAAAACTTGATAACGATAATGTTTATTGGGTTGCTGCTGTTCATGTGAATACTGATAATGTGCATGTTCATTACAAATTTTTAGAACATGAAAAAAGAGAGAACAGAAGGAAAAAATATCGAGATGGGGATTCTCTTGAACTTGAAGCTTTTGATAAATTTAAAACTACAATGGTCAACTCTATTACAAGAGATAACAAGATGTTCAGAGAGCTTACCCAGTTTCAGCGTGAATTTTTACTCCCTTCCGTAAAAGAAACATTTCCTCAAGGAACAGTTGATTTATTAAGCGAGCTTGTAAACAAACTTCCAAAAGATAAACAATGGCAATATAACCGACCGAAAATCAAAAAATATCAAACGGATATTGACGATTGTGTTATGTCACTTATAAAGTCTAATCCAAAAACATTTGATATTTACAACAAATATAGATTAAAGCTTAATGAAGCAGTAGAAAAACTCAAACAAATTTACGGAACAGGAAAAGAAGAAAGAAGGTTGTATGAGAACTTCAAGGGAAATCATTTAAAGGATTTTCATCAAAGAGCAGGAAATGCATTGCTTAATTTTTTGAAAGAAGATACCGATTTTTATGAAAAAGCAATTGAACAATGCTCTTATTCAAAAGAAAATTTTGATAATATGTTTATTCCTGAACAGGAAGATGAGTCTTTAATATTTGATGAAAAAAAATCAGATGTCGAATTTCCTATTGAGGACTTCTCCCCTGTTGATTATGAATATGAATATCCACAAGATGATTTTATTTCTGAACAGGAAGATGAGCCTTTAATATCTGATGAAAAAAGTTCGGATGTTGAAATTCCTATTGAGGACTTCTCCCCTATCGATTATGAATATGAATATCCACAAGATGATTTTATTACTGAACAGGAATATCAAACACATGATGTAAATATTCCTGATGTCATTATTGAAAATGACACATCAGATTTAATATCAGACGGTAAGTATTATTTGAAATGGAGCGATAACTACAAAGAGGCTTGCAGTGTTATATACGATAAAAATTCAGAAAAAGAAGATTACTTTGAAGCTGAACAGCTTCTATTATCAGAAGCAAGGTCAGGCAATGTACTTGCAATTCATGATTTAGGCAAACTATATTCAACCGAAAAACTCGGCAATAAGGATGATGAAGAGTCATTTGAGTATTATAAAGAGGCTTTACAAGGTTTCATGGCAATAGAATCTTATGCAGAAAATATGTTTCCTTATGAACCTATGTATGAAGGTCAGAGTATGAAGCCAAAAGATATGCGTTCGTATGTATGGTATCGTATAGGAAAAATGCATTGCTACGGATTAGGAACAGAATTAAACTATGAGGAATCTTTTAAGTGGTTTTTAAAATCCGCTGAAATGAAAAATAAATTTGCTCAATATAGCTTAGCTAATCTCTATTACTATGGTAACGGAGTAGAAAAGGATTTATCACAAGCTTTTAATTGGTATATGAAATCTGCCGAACAAGATCAGCCATATGCTGCATATTCGGTTGCACAAATGTATAGCAATGGTGAAGCTGTTCACAAAGATGAAGATGAAGCACAAAAATATTACAAACAAGCACTTAACGGTTTTCTATTACTTGAAAAGAAGAATCAAGCTGATGATAATTTGTTTTACAAGATTGGTACTATGTATAAGAATGGGTTGGGAACAGAAATAAATACATTAAAAGCAATCGATTATTTCAAACAGTCTGCAGAACTTAATAACAAAAATGGTTTATATGAATACGGTAAAGCGTTGTTTCTCGGTAAAGATATACCTCAAGATATAGATAAAGCAATACAGCTTTTAGAAAAATCAATTAATCTTGGTAATACCAATGCAAAACGATTTCTTGCTTTAGAATATATTTCAGGAAAATATTTAGAACAAAATATTGCAAAAGGTATTGATATGCTTGCTGAATGTGTTGAAAACGGTGATATGTTAGCTTGTTATAATTTAGGAAAAATATATTTTAAAGGAGAAGTTGTAGAAAAAGATTTAAATAAAGCAGAAAAATATTTCCTAACATCAGCTGAAAGTGAAAACGAATTTGCATTGTATTCACTCGGAAAGCTTTATCTTGAAAAAGAAAAATACGACCTTAAAAAAGCGTTAATGTATTTAAAAAAAGCTACCGAACATGAGAAAATAAAACCGTATGCAGATTACTCTCTCGGTAAAACTCTTTATGATAAAGATATTGATAGGAAAAAAGGATTAAATCATCTTCTTTCTGCTTCAGATGAAAATGTCTATGCTTGCACTAAAGCAGCTAAAATATTAGCTTTTGATGAAGAATTTCTTGATATACAAAAGGCTATTGAACTTCTTAAATATGCAATCGATACTTTTGAGGATAATTCGATGGCAAAATATTATATGGGTAAAATTCTTTATGACAAAGACATTGATAAAGAATCAGGGTTAAATCATCTTCTTTCTGCTTCAGATGAAAATGTCTATGCTTGTACCAAAGCAGCTAAAATATTAGCTTTTGATGAAGATTTTCTTGATATGCAAAAGGCTGTTGGACTTCTTAAATATGCAATCGATACTTTTGAGGATAATTCGATGGCAAAATATTATATGGGTAAAATTCTTTATGACAAAGACATTGATAAAGAATCAGGGTTAAATCATCTTCTTTCTGCTTCAGATGAAAATGTCTATGCTTGTACCAAAGCAGCTAAAATATTAGCTTTTGATGAAGATTTTCTTGATATGCAAAAGGCTGTTGGACTACTTGAATATGCTATTGACAATTTTGAGGACAACACAACAGCTAAAAGTATGCTTGGCTCTATTTATTTGAATAACAAATCATTACATCAAGAAAAAGCCGGATTGATTCTTCTTGATGAAGCTTCCGAAGCAGGTGATGAATTTGCACAACAGTGTTTAGGTAAATATTATATTCAAGACAAACACAAAGATTTAAACAAAGCATTGTTATACCTTTATCCTTCTGCTGAAACAGGAAACGCCTTTTCTCAATATTATATCGGAAAGATATATCTATCAAAAGAAAAAAGAGATATTAAAAAAGCTAAACAGTTTTTACATTTATCCACTCAAAGCGGAAATGAATATGCTGAGTACACACTTGGTTGTATTTATCTCAAAGAAGGCAACAAAAAACAGGCGAAAATATTCCTCAAAAGTTCAGCAAGTCATGGCAATACATATGCTAAGTCGTTGTACAAATTAGTAAACAGCGGAAAGTATAATATGAAAAACAAACACCATGCTTACCTACGCCCTTCCCTTGCTATGCTCAGACGGTTTTATGATTCTGTAAACGGTCATACAAAGCATTTAATAAATCAATTGCAATATGAAATTGACCAAAAAGCTGAATATGATAAACTTGTTGAACAACAGCAAATCGAATATGATATGCACAGAAACTATTAAAAAGTGTCTTAAGACACTAGAAAGGATCAAAAAATGAAAAAACCAACCAAGAGTACGGTGATAAAATTCACCGTATTTTTTGTTTTGTTATGGATAACTCTTTCTTTCGCTTTTAACTTTTTATACAATGTGATTCATTCTGTTAACGATTCACTTACTCCTTCGTTTGAATTTAAACTTGTTTATTTATTTTGCTCCCCTATTCCGCTTATTACTCAAATAATGATATGCACATTATTAGCCGGACTTTTAACCTATAAATTAAAAAATCTTAAGAATGAAACAAATGAAACTGCAAAGGGTGACGCTCGTTGGATGAATAATAAAGACTTGAAAAAGCTTATTAAGTCGGGTCAAATTTGTGAAATAGACGAAAGGTATCTTACTGAAGCAGAAAAAAGCGGAATTATTCTCGCTAAAAAGAAAAACACACTTTATGTAGACATAACTACTACACATTCAATAATAATAGGTACAACTCGTTCAGGAAAAACTCAAACCTTTGTATTGCCTATATTAAGAGAAATGGTGTTAAGCAAACAAAAGCCATCTATTGTGTTAAACGATCCAAAAGGTGAGGTTTTAGAAAAAACATATAGTTTATTTGAAGAAAACGGCTACAAAGTAGTAGTTCTTAACCTTAAAGACACTAATATTTCTTCATTGTGGTCTCCGTTACAAATAATAATAGACGAGTATGTTAAAATTCGCAAAGCAGAAAGTGATGATTTTTCTAGCCTTAATCCTAAAATATCATCTCTTGCACTGTTGTTTACTGAGAATACAAAGTCTGATCCAATATGGCCAAAGTCTGCACAAAGCTTACTTGAATCAATCTTACTTTTGTTGTTAGAAATTGCTTATGACAATGATTGTTTGGATAAACTCAATATGTATAGTTTATATACAATTTTTGCTGAATTCGGAGGACATGATGCTTACTTTAACAAAAACGGTCAACAAGTTAAAGTAAATGCTTTAGAACAGCTATTTTCAAATCTGCCTGCAGGCTCGCCTATAAAAAATGCTTATACTACTGCCAAATTTGCAGAAGGTGAAATGCTGTCTTCTATGCTTTCTACTCTTGCTTCCAATATTGAAATTTTTGGACGTGATACAGGCATTCAAAAGCTTACAAGTGGAAATGAAATCAACTTTGATGACTTAATAAATCCTGAAAAGCCTTGTGCTATATTTATGGTCATCCCTGATAATAATCCGGCACGTCATGAAATAGCATCTTTGTTTATTGATCAGTGCTATAACCATTTAGTAGAACGCAGTGAAGAATTTAAAGACAAGAAGCTTCCTGTTACTGTACATTTCTTTCTTGATGAGTTCGGTAATATGGTTCGTATTCCGGGAATGGATAATAAGATAACAGTTTCAGCAGGAAGAAATATTCTTTTTGAATTGGTTTTACAAGACCTTAATCAGCTTGATAATAAGTATAATTCAATTTCAAAAACAATAAGGGGTAATTGCGGTAATTTCTTTTATATAAATTCGCTTGATGACGATACAAACAAATATTTTTCATCTTTATTAGATAACAAAACTCAGAAATATGAAACCTATTCAGGAGATTTATCCGACTGGGTATTAAGTCATAAAAATGTAAATATTGATTCACGTCCATTGTTAAGTGCAGGACAACTTTCACGGCTTGAGATGGGAGATATAGTTCTTAGACGTCAAAGATGTTACCCTATAAAATCAAAATTCCCATTTTTTTACGAATTTAATGTAAAAGAAACGAATTTAAATGACATACCTATAAATCACTCCGACGTTAAGTTAAAAGATATTCTGTTTCCTATAGATTTGCTTTGGGATAAATATAATAAATCTATTGCACATCTTTATGGTGATAATGGCGAAGAAGATATAATCTTGGAGGTTGACAGACAAACAGGAGAAGTTTTATCCGAAACAAAAGCAAAAATCACTCATGATGAAAAAGAACTTGAATATTCTGATATTTTTAAGTTTGATAATGAAGCTCTGATAAAAAACAAAAGCGAAGCTGAGCCTTTAGACCATGCTTTATTTGAAATTAATAAACTTACGAACAATGCATTTAATTATTATTTGGATAAAAAAGATTATACAAGTGCTTACAGAATTTTGATGTCAGGAAAGATTGCTCAAAATATTGACAAGCCGTCACTTGAATTGCTAAGAAATCATTTAGATAATTTAAAATCTGGAGGAAATACATAATGAAATACAAAGTTAAAGAGGATCCTATATTTCAATACCCTGCTGACGAAGCTTATATTGAACAAAAGCAACAGCAAAAAAGAGCTGATGTTGCTATTAAAAAAATACGACTAATATTATTTGCAATTATTTCTCTAAGCTTAATTTCTGCCTTTATCGGTTGCTTATTGGGACAATATCAGAAAGTCAGTGATACAATAGTCACGGTTTCTATTATATTATTTATTATCAGCATATTAGCAGCAATTTTTATTCTGAAGAAATCGACCTATTACCTATACTTTGAAGCGTACCAGGATAGAATTGAAATAAAGCAAGTTTTTTATAAGGCTGTATATACGCAAAAGTCAGTTATCTATTATGATGATATAATAAATGCTTCCCTTTGCCATAAAGGAAAACAATTCAAAATATTATTCAAAAATGATTACAACAGTTATGTAAAAGAATATGACAAAAACGGAAATGAACTCCCTGTATCAGAGTATTGTGCAAACAATGTTATTTTAAATGTGCCGAAACGGAGTAAGCTTCTAGGTTTTTTAATTTATGAAGCACCTAAGTATTTCAATATGAAAGATCGCTCAAGAAAATTAAAATACAGAAATATGTCGAAGTTTTATTCAAGAATTGAGGAATAAAAAGTGTCTTAAGACAATTACTTGACAATGACGATTATTGATATTATACTTAAAATCAAATAACAAACACACCACAGACTTAAAAACCTTGAGGAACACAATTATGATTAATTTAGATTCAATAATTATAAATCAATTTTCTAATCTATTCTCTCCCGTAGCTTCGATATTTTGGATATTTGCGATTTTGGGTATTGTTGGGGAATTTATTTGGCAATATGAAAAATCACCCATGTTTTATAAAGATGTATTAAGAAAACTTTGTTTGCGTTTGTTTTTTGTATACATCATAAATTTTATTTTCTTAAATATTTCAAAATTAAGCGGGTTAGCAGGAGGAGTAGTATTAACGGTAGCCATATTATACTGTTTTATAGATTTCAGCAAATATATAGAAGAACATAATGATAATAATGATGATTGGTTTTTTGTATTTGCATTGGTGCAAAAATATTGCATTCCATTGATGGCTTTTTGGTCAAATATTTTTTCATTTGTTATGCTTATCTCTATTTCTGTATTTTCAATATATAAGTGGCATTCACTTAATAAAAAGCATAAGGATAAACATAATGATATAAATATTCAATTATTTAAAACTGTATACTCGTGTATCCAATCTTTGATTATGATAGTCTTAATCTTCTTTATGAAAAATCATATTGAATACTATTTATTCCTTTATGTATGCCTATCAGAAGGTTTGCTAACACTTATACAAAGAGCAATTGTAATAGGAATTGAAGAACATAATTTAGAAATATAATTATATTGTATAAATGATATAGCAATAGAATGATTGTTCTAAATACTCACATTAGCTTTAAGTGTCTTAAGACACTTTCTTATCCTTTTACTAACAATACAAAATAGTAAATAAATGCTCGATGGCTTTTTGGCTGTCGAGCGTTATTTTTTTGCAAAGCAAATAAGTGTTACAAAAATCATTTTTAAATGGAATATTTTATTGCAAAAAAACAAAATAAAAAAATTTTTATATTTGTAGATGAAGATGTATATAATGAAAGACTAACTTATAAAGTCAATAAAAAAGAAACAGGTAATTATATACCAGTGTTTGCCGATAAAAATGATGTGTTTCATGTAATAGATTTTGTTTCTAGACAAAAAGTAGATAATTGGTTTAGGATATATAATAGTTTGCAAAATCTTGATGAATTAATTAAGATTACAATTGAAAGCTATTTAAATTAATCTTTTTTATAATTAATTAATAACTATAACCCTTGACAAACTTGCCCAAAGATGTTATAATACTTTAAACAATTGAATAAAACAGATATGTTTTGGAATAATTATTATGATTAACGCCATAACAAAATCTCTTTTATCAAATGGTTGGTAATAATTTTGATGAGTTAGTTTGATGTAAAAAAGGCAACGGACTTTGACTCCGTCATTCCGGTGGTTCGAATCCACCTATCCCAACCAAAATAAAAGAAAGTTTACCCATAGGTAGGCTTTCTTTAAAGATTATCATTTTGGGGTATCGCCAAGTGGTAAGGCAACGGACTCTGACTCCGTCATTCCGAAGGTTCGAATCCTTCTACCCCAGCCAGATTTAAAAGCACGATAAACATTGATTTATCGTGCTTTTTCTTGTTTCAATAATATAAAAAACAACGCCGACCGTCATTCATGACAGTCGGCGTTATGCATTTCTTTTTATAAAGAGCGTTAATTTTTTATAAATATAAAATTACATTTTAATATCAATTACGAACTAAGCTATACCAAATACGAATTAGGTATTGAAATTAAAAAAATTGTCACTTATAGTATTATTTAGGGAAATACTAGTCAATCATGTCAAATACAAAGGTACCTTATAATAGTATTATGATTGTTCCCCAACAGATTTAACTTTGCAAAGTTTTATAACAAAACCACGAAAGGAGATTATGTATAGACAAATATTTAAATATAAATGTTTTAAATAACAAAATATTAATTTATAATAAAGAAAGGAATAAAACAATGATTAAAAAACTTACATCAATATTTCTGTCATTAACAATGGTAACACTTATGCTGCCAACTGCAATTGCCAATGCAGCCAATAATGTTACATTAACCAACCCTACAGTAACTGTTAAATACTCAAAGAGTGTTCAGAGCGTTTCAAGAGGTTCAATTAGGCATATAGCACAAATGAAATCTTATAGTTCTTATTGGAATCCTGATTACTTCGGCAAGTTTGAATCTGTGGCAAGTTCAGAATGCCAAACAACAAGCATTTCAATGGCTCTGTCATATCTGGGTGTTAATATGACTCCTGCTGATCTTGGTCAATACTGGCAGGACAAATACGGTGGAAGCGGAGCAGACTTTACAACTATGCCCGGTGATGTAAACGGAACTGCAACTGCCACAACAAGTGGAGATTTTAATACACTTTATAACAGATATGAAACCGGCGGAGCATCATACAGCCCTGTTATTATCCACCTTAACAGTTATAGTTCTGACGGACATTATGTTGTAGTTGCCGGAAGAACAAGCACAAATACATACACTGTAGTCGACCCTGCACAGGATAATACATGGAGTATAAATATTTCTAAAAATTCCAGTGGAAATTACAACATAAGCTATACAAAAAACGGAAGCAACAAAAGTGAAACAGTTTCATCAAGTGGAATGTACTGTAAACAATATTATAAAGCAGGAAGTGTAAGTACGCCTCTTTCAATCAATCCTGTTTCATATCCTACTACAATAAAAAAAGGCTCATCTTTTAATCTGACAGGTACTGTTACAAGCAACTACAAAATCACTCAGTTTAAGGGTGAAATTCTTCAGGGCTCAACTGTTAAACAAACACAGACAACCGCACCTAATGCTACATCTGTGAATATTCAATCAAGTGCTGTAAACGCTAATCTGTTATTTAACACACTTGCAGCAGGTACATACACACTTAAGTACACTGCTAAAGATTCTTCAGGTGCCAGCAAAACATGGAGTAAAGACTTCACAGTAACCGATTCTTCATCTCAAACTTCAACACTTTCTATCAATCCTTCATCATATCCAACAACAATAACAAAAGGTTCAGCTTTTAATCTCACAGGTACAGTAACAAGCAATTATAACATTACTCAGTTTAAGGGTGAAATTCTTCAGGGTTCGACTGTTAAGCAAACACAGTCAACCGTACCTAATGCTAAATCTGTAAATATTCAGTCAAGTGCTGTGAACTACAACTTACTATTCGATACACTTCCAGCAGGTACATATACACTTAAATATACTGCTAAAGATACTTCAGGGAATACCAAAACATGGAGTAAGAGCTTTACAGTAAAATAACTTATTTTTTTCAAGACTGCTGTTATTTATAGCAGTCTTGCTTTTTGAGTAATCAAAAAAATTATACTGCATTATTAAAAAACACCTTGATTTTTAAACCAAGGTGTTTTATTATTACATTATTCATTACAAAATTGTGCCTGCAGGTATATATTATCTAATATTACATAAACCTAATGCAATGTGACTTAGTCACAGAAATAAAAATAAATACAGGTTATATTAATAAACACACAGGCTATACTAAACACACAAACAAAAGAAAGGAAACGATAGTTATGTCAGTACTAAATGTAAACCAAAACAATTTCGATTCAGTAAAAAGCAGTGAAAAAACTGTTTTGCTTGATTTTTATGCCGATTGGTGCGGTCCATGCCGCATGGTCTCACCGTTAGTAGACGAAATAGCAGAGGAAAATCCTCAGTACCTTGTCGGAAAAATCAATGTCGATGAAGAACCACAGCTCGCACAGGAATTCGGTGTTTCCAGTATTCCTACCCTGATAGTAATGAAAGACGGAAAAATTATAAATCAATCAGTCGGTGCAAAACAAAAGCCTCAAATTATCTCTATGTTAGAGGGTTAAAGTACGAAGACATTCCTTGTCAAGTATTTTAACGCCACTGCGTGAAACGCTCACAATCCCTTCATTTGCGAAATATTTAAGCATACGGGATACAACTTCACGGGCAGAACCTATGTATTTGGCAATCTGCTCGTGAGTAAGCTTTATATTATCGGATGCAGTTCGTATCGATTCATCTAAAAGAAAAATAGCAAGGCGTTTGTCCATACTCATAAAAAGAATTTGCTGCATAACCCACATTACATCAGAAAAACGACTGACAGCAGTTTCAAGTGCAAATACTTTAATCTGAGTATTGCGTTCAGAAACAGATGCAAATGCACAACCGCCTATAACATAACACTCACTATCCTCCTCTGCATCTATAAATACATCGAATGTAATGGTCTTTAACACACATGATGCAGACAGCATACACATATCACCATTATGCAGCCGATAAAGCGTAATATCCTTCCCTTCATCAGACATAATATAAACCCTAAGGCTTCCGGAACGCACAAATATTACACCCGAACACTCATTGCCGTTGTGTATATTGGCTCCTTTGGGATAGGTCACTGCATAAGAATTCTGACATATATAATCCCTGTCTTTTTCCGATATTTCAAGCCAAAAAGGAAGTATTTCTTTATAAAACGTATAAAACATGGTTTTATGCATTACCCTTGCAGTTATGACTGCCGCAAGAATGTCCCTGACAGTTATTATGTTCATGTTCATGATGATTGCATTTGACATCAGGATTGTAAGCAAGATTTCCTGCGATAAATGCATTAACAGCATCATCACACTTGCCTGAACAGCCCCCGAAAAGTTTAATTCCGGCTTCAGCAAGAGCAGCTTGTGCTCCGCTGCCTATGCCTCCGCAAATCAGGACATCTGTCTCAATTGAAGAAAGAATTTCTGCAAGGGCACCATGACCGCTTCCATTTGTATCAATCAGCATGGAAGAAATAACTTTCCCATTCTCAACTGTATAAATTTTAAAATGTTCGGTATGACCGAAATGCTGAAATACTTGTTCATTTTCATAAGTTACTGCAATTTTCATAATGATTACTCCTTTACCGATTAAGTCTTTAATTTTTCTCGCAGTGATGATACCTGTGACAACTGCTGCAGCGTTTTTCTTTGCCGTCACAAACTTTATAATCACCGCCGTGAATTCGGATAGTATTACCGCCGACCAAAGCATTGGCAAGTTTAACTCTTGCACTGTTGTATATCTGCTGTACAGTAGGACGAGATACCTGCATAAAACCTGCACATTCCTCTTGAGAAAAACCTTTTTGGTCAATGAGTCGGATTGTTTCATACTCGTCAACTGTAAGTGTAACAATTTGTTTATTTCTCTCAGCCGGATAAAACTCATTATTTATCGGCATGCAGCATACCTTTCTGCATTTTTTCGGTCTCGGCATTTACAAACCACCCCTGATTTTAAATATCATATGATAATTATAAAACAGTTTTTATCATATGTCAATAACTAATGCGTAATGTGATAAAATCTCGAAAAAATAATATAAATGATAAATAAAATACAAACAAAGATTAGGAGAATAAAAAATGCAGATTATTTATGATATGATTATTATAGGAGGAGGCCCTGCCGGATATACTGCCGCTTTATATGCAGCCCGTGCCGGACTGAACACAATTTTGCTGGAAAAGATGTCTGCAGGCGGTCAAATGGCACTTACAGGTGATATAGACAACTATCCCGGATTTGAAAACGGTATTGACGGATTTACTCTGGGAATGAAAATGCAGCAGGGTGCTGAAAGATTCGGTGCTAAAAGCGAATATGCGGAAGTTACAGAAATTGATTTTTCAGAAAAAATCAAAAAGATAAAAACTGAAAAAGAATGCTTTTTAGGAAAAACCGTTGTTATCTCAACAGGTGCAAATCCCCGTGAATTAGGAATATCTAATGAACAAAATCTGATAGGAAAAGGAATTCATTACTGTGCTCACTGCGACGGCAGATTTTATAAGGACAAAACAGTTGTCGTTGTAGGCGGAGGAAATTCAGCGGCAGCAGACGCATTGTATCTGTCCCGCCTTGCCAAAAAGGTATATGTTGTTCACCGCAGAGATGTGTTGAGAGCAACTAAAATTTATCACGAGCCATTAATGAAAACCGAAAATGTTGAATTTCTTTGGGACAGCGTTATATCGGATTTTATAACAGATGACAGAATTACAGGTGCAAAAATAAAAAATGTCAATACAAATAATATATCAACCATAAAATGTGACGGAATATTTATAAGTATCGGCAGAAAACCGGCTACCGAATTTTTGATTGGAAACATCAATCTTGACAATCACGGGTATATTATAGCTGACGAATCCACAAGAACTAATATTCCCGGTGTTTATGCTGCCGGAGATGTCCGCACTAAAGCGCTTCGTCAAGTAGTTACTGCTGTTTCTGACGGTGCTGCAGCAGTACATTTCGCAGAAGAATACTTATCTGAGAACAAATTCAAAGCATAATAAAAAGACAGCATTTATATTCAGTATTAAAAACTACTTCTCTTATATTTAGTATTTCAGCATACGAAACATATAATTTAACATGTAAATATATAGTTTTTTATTAATATGTTACTCATTATTTGTAAAAAAGTAAACTTTTTAGGAAAACATTGACAAAACTCTGTAAATGATATATAATTGAATTAGCAAAATATGTTATTAAAGGAGTGTGCTAATCCAATGGAAACAGTAGCAATTGTTAGACAAGTAGATGATTTAGGACGAGTAGTTATCCCAATGGAAATAAGAAGACGGTTTGAATTAGAGAATGACACTTTAATTGAAATCTCTGTAGAAGATAATAAAATCATACTCGGAAAATACAACCACAAATGTGTTTTCTGCGGAAGTGAAAAAGGAATTACTGAGTTTAAAAAACAATATATTTGTGATAAATGCAAAGATGAGTTTATAAATCGTTAATGTAATAATTTGTGAAAAAACAGTTATGATATTGACAGCTTATATAAAAGAAAACGGAGTACAGCAAAAATGTACTCCGTTTTTTATTTAAAAGTTAATTATCAATCAGTGGTATGAACCAATCAATCAGAATAATAAAATATAAATAATTTCAGTATGTATCATTATTCTTTCTGCCCTTCAACATGTCTTTTTATTCAGTATATATTGTTTTGCAATTGCTATACTAATTAAGAAAGAAGGTGTTAATATGGCAAAGGATTCACAGCTTGATTCAAAATCAGTAAGAAAAATGAAAGCAAAAGGCGGTCCGACAATGGCTGAAAGTGAAACAGACGGACAAAGCAGAAATAACAAAAAACAATCCGGATGCCGTCATAAATGCGGAAATGACAAATAAATAAGGAGTGCTGTGCACTCCTTATTTATTGCCAATCAGAAAGTATTGATTTATCAGCTGCAACTTTATTAATTACCTCATCTGCAGATTTTACATTATCAAAAGTTCCGTTTGAAATTTCATTAATTACTGATTGCAGAAGTTTTTCATAATAAGCTTCTGATGTCATACCTGCAGCAGTTTGACTGAAGTGATGTTGATTTTCACTATATGCAATACTTGCGTATTTTTCTTTTACCTGCTGTATTAATTCATCTCGATTCATTTCTTGCTCCTAACCTGATTAATTGTTTTTTTACTTATAATAATAGGTTTTCCATAAAGTCTTAATATATTCAAATACAATATGTTCTGAAACTTTTGAGTATGTTTAAGTCCTTTTATATAGGTCTTATTGAATATTTTATTTGAGAAGATCCTCCAGTATTTCATCAACATTGTTATATGTCTTGCCGATAGAATGATTCTTTTTCATATGTTTTTCATTATTAATATCCTCAATACTTTTAGCATTCATAACATTTCGTGTAATTGAAAACGGTATTCTCTGTTCCCTGACCGCCTGCTTTACAAAAGTAATGAAAGCTGTTGTCATATTTAAACCTAAATCTGAGAACAATTCTTCGGCTTGTTTTTTTAAATCTTCATCCATTTGTATTGTTACATCTGTTGTTGACATAATAGTTCTCTCCTCGTTCATTAGTATATTTATTATACAATCTATAATATGTGCAGTCAATGCAATATAAGTTAATTAAAGACTAACAAATAGCATAAAAATTCAATGATTAAAATTAAAAAGTTTATCGGCATAAACATGAAAAAAAGATAAAATCTTATTACAAACCAAATACGAATCATAATATACCAATCACGAACTGAGTTTAAACTTTCAAGCATCAAAACATTATGACTTAGTGCTGTCTTAGTATACTTTTTATTTAAAAAGATATACTAAGAAAAAAGTGTTTATTATGTAATTTTATTTAAATGTCAGCCTGTGTTTTTTAGACTAAGAGAAGATAAAACACAGGAATGCATGGAAAAACACAGAGTTATGAAAGGAAATTAATTATGATTGAACAGGATACGATTAGATTACTAAGAGAATGCGACGCAGGTATAAAGATGGGAATCTCATCAATTGATGATTCTTTAAAATATATTCAGAGTACAGAATTAAAACAGATTCTTGAAAAGTGTATGAAAGAACATGAGAGTATAAAATCTGAACTGCAAGGGCTGCTTGAAGATTATCATGATGAAGGAAAGGAACCGCCGGTTATGGCAAAAGGAATGTCATGGATTAAGACAAATGTAAAACTTGCAGTCAACGAATCAGATAATGCGGTTGCTGACTTTATTACAGATGGATGCAATATGGGAGTAAAATCATTGTCATGTTATTTGAATAAGTATAAAGCGGCTGACGATAAATCAAAGGATATAGCAAAAAAACTTATCAGTCTGGAAGAGAGATTAGCAGTTGACATACGAAAGTTCTTATAGTTTTAAAAGCAAATAAAAAAATGCCTGAGTTAAAAAACTGCAGGCATTATTTTAACTGTTAACAGCATTAAGAAATATGTAATTAAACTTTTCAAATTCATCGGAATATCGTATGGAAAGGTAAGCAAAAATGAGTAATAAACTAAAAAATGAAACAAGTCCGTATCTGTTACAGCATGCACAAAATCCTGTGGACTGGTATCCATGGTGCGACGAAGCTTTTCAAAAAGCAAAAACTGAAGATAAACCGATTTTTCTGAGTATAGGCTATAGCACCTGTCACTGGTGCCATGTTATGGCACACGAAAGCTTCGAGAACAAAAGAACAGCAGAAGTACTCAATAAATATTTTATTTCCGTAAAAGTTGACCGCGAAGAACGCCCTGATATTGACAGCGTATATATGTCAGTGTGTCAGGCATTTACAGGCAGCGGCGGCTGGCCCATGAGTATTTTTATGACTGCGGATAAAAAGCCGTTTTTTGCCGGCACATATTTCCCTCCTTACTCTCATTACGGGATGTCCGGTTTTTTCGATTTAATTAATACTGTTGCAAATCAGTGGAATACCAACCGCTCAAAACTTTTACAGTCAGCGAATGAAATCATTGCACATCTGAAAAGCATCGAATCAGGCACAAAAAATGTACGCTCTGAAAACCTGATTGAAAATGCCGTAAAAATATTTTCAGAAAACTTTGACAATATTTACGGAGGTTTCGGTTCTGCACCAAAGTTCCCAACTCCGCACAATTTGCTGTTTTTAACATTTTACGCAAAGCTTTATGACGATAATTCAGTTCTGAAAATGGCCGAGAAAACTCTGACGCAAATGAGAAAAGGAGGCATCTTTGATCAGATTGGATATGGATTTTCAAGATATTCAACAGATAAATATTTTCTTGCACCTCATTTTGAAAAAATGCTATATGACAATGCTTTGCTTATTATGGCATATACAACAGTTTATAGTATGACAAATAATACTTTTTATCTGGATACTGCAAAAAAAAGCGCTGATTATATTTTGCGTGAAATGACATCTTCAGACGGTGGATTTTTCAGTGCACAGGACGCCGACAGCGAAGGCGTTGAGGGAAAGTTTTATACTTTTACATTAAGCGAAATACTTGATATTTTAGGAGAAGAAAAAGGAAAAGAGTTTGCACAGATTTTTGATATTACCGCAGTCGGTAATTTTGAAGGGTTAAATATTCCGAATCTGCTTAAAAGCAATGATTTAAAGTCGGATTTCAGCATTGAAATTCAAAAGCTGTATGATTATCGTATAAACCGTACAAGACTTCATCTTGACGATAAAATTCTTCTCTCATGGAATGCTTTGATGATAACGGCGTTATCAATGCTTTTCAGAGCTTCACATGACGAAAAATATTTAAAAGCATCAAAAAATGCACAGAATTTCATTGAAAAGAATTTATGCGACGGTACTCAGCTTTTTGCCAGCTATCGTGACAAAAAGCATTCAACCGGTGCTTTTTTAGACGATTACGCCTTTTATACATCCGCTTTGATTGAACTGTATAACACTACTCTTGATAATAGTTATCTTGACAAAGCACAGCAGATTTGCAATGAAACGGTAAAACATTTTTCAGACCGTGAGAACGGAGGATTTTATCTGAATAAATCCGAAGATAACGAACTGTTTATAAATCCGAAAGAAACATATGACGGTGCAATACCAAGCGGAAATTCCGTTATGGCATATAACTTTGCAAGATTGTATCAGCTTACGGAAAATGATAAATACCTGCATCTTTTTGAAACGCAGTTCAAATTCATGTCCGTTCATGTACAGGATTATCCGGCAGGACACAGCATGTTTTTGCTTGCAAAGCTGATATATGATAATCCTCCGGAGCATATTACTGTCGTATTAAAAGATAATGCAATCGTGCAAAACATGAAAAAGAACACACCCTTTTTTGCGAATATATCAATAGTACCCGAAAGCAAAGAACATCCTTTAATAAACGGCAAGACTACCTATTATGTCTGTAAAAATCATTCATGTCTGCCGCCGACAAATGAATATAATTTTTAATTCTACTCACATTTTGCTGAGTTAAAGCTGTTTTCATCGAGTCCCGTAAGCCCTGCGGTCAATGCTTTGGAGGTAATAATACTTTTCTGCATATGCAGTGCAGATATAACCCTTTATTACGCATAAATTTCTTTTTCCAAAAACCATATTAGTTGGCATAGGCTAACTATACTTTTTTAAGAAAGCAACCGCTAATAGTTAGTGATTACTGACTTTATTTTGTAGTATTATAATACTCCTGTTTGTCAAGACGCCATAAACAAGTTTGGGTAAATTCTAAGGAAGAAAGGCTAGAACCAGAAAATCTTAAATTAAAAATTGAAAACAAACGGTTAAAAAAAGATATATAGTAAAAGAAGTCGGTATCAGGTCAACAGTAAGGAACACTTATCACTATAGCAAAGACAAAGAAAGTGTTAAGTTTCCAAACAAGATATGCGATAATTGAAATGCATCAAGACCAATGGAAATCGTTGTTTCAAATATGACTGTTTTAAATTAAAGAAGCAAGTTAGAGTAGAATTAACATATATACTTAATATATATAAATGACAGGTTGACACATCAATGAAACTGTAAAAATTATAAATGAGATTAATGTTAATAGGTCAAGGAGATAAATAGGAATAATGAATCGATGAAATAACTCGTTAAACTAAAATAAAATTCGACAAAAGTTGACCAATTACGAATTGAGGAATACCAATCACGAACCAAGTATTGAACTTTTAAAGTTTGTTATTTATAATACAAATGGAAGTATGTATAAATATGTAAAACTAAATAAAAAATTAATTAAAGTATGCAGTCAATATAGTTAACAAAACACTTGTGCTAGTATTAAAAAAAGTTGTTTTTATAAGCAGTTTAATGTATATCGTCAGTTTACTGTTTTTGAAGATAATAATAACTATATTTTGTGAAAAAACATATCCACCATTAATTATCCATGAATATCATGAACATAGCGGTCATGATAAAGAAATCAAAATTTAAAGATACAAAGGAGGTTGTAAAAAGAATTGCCATAAAAAAGCAAAATTGATTAACAATATAAAAATTTATGTATAAACGATTCATTAACAAATATAAATAACGATATTTCTGTATATATTTATTTCAAAAAAATATTCAATCAGGCAAATTCCCACTTATTACAAGTGGGTTAATTTATAATCCAAAATAAAAGTAAATAATTTAACAATATTTTCTGTTTTATATCATACATCTAATAACAATTTTATTAAACGGAGGACTGACAATGACAACAAGAATGAAAAAAATTCTTGCAGCAATGCTTTCAATAACAATGCTGGCAAACAGTAATATTTTGCTTATTTCAGCAGACAATGAAACAGAACAAAGTACATCATCAATTTCTTTACAGCCTTTAGATGTGAATGACCGTGAGTTATTTACTTCGCCAGAATCAGACTATGATTTTAACTATCCACATTTAACAAATAATTACTCTGAAAATGAAACTGAAGAGATAATTCTTAATGTGAAAGATTATCAAAGAAGTAAAGCGAAAAGAAATTCAAATAGTAGTGAAACTATAACATATGATGAAGGTTCATGTGGCAATAACGCTGCATATACTTTCTCTAACGGCATCCTAACCATATCCGGTAAAGGAGCAATTGATGATTATGAAGGTTATTCTGATGCACCTTGGGTGGCATACAGAGACACGATACATACAATAGAAATAAATGACGAAATAACACAAATCGGTAAATTTGCATTTGCCGGATTCACAAATCTCACAACAATAAAATCTTTTGCAATAAATAATGGAGAAAAAATATATAACAGCGATATTAACAAACTGACACCTAATATTAAAGAAATAAATATATGGGCTTTTATGGATTGTAAATCACTTAGAACAATCAAAATTTGCTCTGAACAAATTCGACAACAAGCTTTTTTTGGGTGTGAAAAACTCGAAACTGCCGTTCTAGAAAACGGAGTAAAAAACATTGAATATAGTATTTTCATATACTGTAATAAAATTGAACAAATAACTATTCCCGCATCTCTTGAATATATGTGGAATAATGCTTTTGTTAATATGAATAGTTTAGCATATATTACTGTAGATAAAGACAATGCAAATTATTCAAATGATGAAAATGGTATCCTTTATAACAAGAATAAAACGGATTTAATTTTTATACCAGAATCATCAAATTGGATGAATAATGATGATAATAATTCAAAATATACAGACTTCTCTGACAATAATTATTTAGTAATAAATAACTGTATATATGATTTTGTTCCTGATGAATATTCTAACGGAACATTTGTTACCAATAATTTAACTAATTCAAAAGGTAAAAAAGCAGATATAAAAGCAGTAAGATTAATTGAAAATAAAGAATATAATGATATATTAAATATTACATTAGGCAGAGACATAGAGTTGTATCCTAAAACCTTTGATAAGACAAAGTGGTATAAAACAAATAAAAATAACACAATGGTAATTTATGAATCATTATCCCCTACATCAAGTACATACAGCAGATTGTATAGATATAATTCTACATCGAATGATGTAAATATTTCTTATTATGATGTTGTTGAAGGTAATGCATTTGAAAATAAAAAAGGTATAAATATTATCATAGATTCAAATAATGCTCCTAAAATTGACCATAAAGCATTTGTTGATGCAGCAATTTCCTCAATATCGGTAGATGGAAAGGAATTATCATACTCAGATTTTACTTTTGATAAAGATGAAATTATTTTAACGTATGAAAATGTTGGTACAGGAGCATTTACCAAGGGTGCAGGAATATTTAAAGATGAAGAGTCACTTAAAGCTCAACTTACACTTGCAATTTTAAAATCTTCACCAACAATGAGTATATATGAAAAGAGTTTTTGCAAAGATTTAATTAAAAAAATGGGATGGAAGGAATTAGCCGAAAAGGATCCCTATGAAGCAGTTTATGCTATACAAAAATGGATAACCAGCAACAGTTATTATACAGGATGGTTAGCTAAGTCCGGCTATTTTGATAAGGTAGTTTATAGTTTTGATAATGAGAATTACATAGATTATTTGGACATGTCTGCACATACTTTCGGAAATATAGCAACCGGATATATTGTGTGCGGAGGATATTCAAGTACACTTCAAGATATAATTAATAATTTAGAAGTAAACACTTTAAAAAGTATAGGATTAGGCAGCCCTACTCACGCATTTGCAATGATTGGGGTTAACGAAAAAGCTTCTCAATCTGATAAAGACATGATATGGTATTATACCGAACCTCAAGGTGCAGCATATTTGAAAGGTCAAAAAAACTTCGGAGCAGAAAGTGAAAGTTATTATGGATATAGAAAAAAAGATTTACATTTAGGTAAAATTAAAGAAACACTGGAAAAAAACAATATTTATTATTCGTATGTCAATGAAAATGGTGAAACTATAATTGTTAATGATAATAATGAGTCTGGTGTTTTAAGTGAAACAGATTATAATTTCCCTAACAAGAATAATATAAATGTTGTAATACATAAGGTAATTTCTAATCCCGATCACGATGTAAATGTTTCGCTTTCCCTTCCGGAAAACATTTCTGCATGCGAATACCGAACAAAAGAAGTTTCTCAAGGATACAAATTATATACAGACGCAGAAAATAAATTAGATTCATTTTCAGTTATTATTAATCCTTGTAATTATAAACACTACAAGAATTATATAAACTTTAAAGATATACTTAAACATCCTAACATTGTTTATGGAAATGTATACAAAGTTACAGACGAATATAATTTATATTTATATGGAGTATTCAATGGACATACTGTAACATTTACTATTTCAGATGAAGATCAATTGCAGCTAAATAAAAAAATATATTACAAAATTAATGATTATGCCGGAATCGGAAATATAGCTATCAGAGCAAATAACTGGGGCGAATTTTACAATTACAGCAGAAATAATAACACCAATATGACAGATTATAAAGAAATAATAAAATACACCGATTTTTCCGGTTATGTTAGCTTAGCAGGTGTTGATGTTTTTGATTTCGACGATCCTGATGTAGGTACTTATTATGGAACTACCCCTGTAACTGAATTCGGCGAGAAAATTAATGTCGGCTATTATATCACAGTGACAAAAGACCATGAAACGAAGGAAAAATACATTGATATAAAAACATATTCTGTAGGTGATTTAAATCTTAACGGTTCTATTGATAAAGAAGATTTAATAATTTTAAGACGATATTTATTATGTAACTATCAATTTATTCAAACCGGAAGCGACGGAGATTTGACTTTTAACGCTAACAATATAACTGTAAACGGAGATGTAGCCGCTAATGGAACAATGAATATTCTTGGCGGAGTTGCTCATATTAACGGCACATTAACTGCAAGGCATCTAAATGACGCTGTTGGAGGAAGCAATTTAAACTATAAAAAGGTTGACGATGATGAAGAAGCATTCCCAACAGAAATAATTAACAGTACTTTCTCTGATGAAAACATGATGGAATGGTATTTTTCTAATGAAGATATGAAAGTATATGACTTTACTACACAAACTAATCCCGATACTAAAATAAATGGTAAAGATTTATATCCTAACAGAGATATGGAAGAAATTAAAGATACTTACAGTAAGAACGGATATCTAAAGTTTCATGGCGGTTTTAATGTAACCGGTAATGTTAAAGCAACTTATGATATATCTGTTGATAATGCAGAACAATTTAAAACTTCCTCAGTAATTTATTCTGAAAAAGGTGACATTTCAATTACCTCTGACAAGGTAACAATAAACGGATTTATATATGCTCCTAATGGTAAGGTTACCATAACAAGTGACGATTTAAATATCACCGGTACTATTATTGCAAAAGAGCTTGAAATTGTAAGCAAAGGTAATTTAAACTTTAACATAGCTTCTTTGAGTATTGTAGGCGGAGCACAGTTAAGTGAATTTCAGTTTATGCTTGCAGATTTAAATGGTGATGGTCGTATAGATGTTTTTGACAGTATTATTCTTCAAAGAAAGTATATAAATTAAGGTACAATCCCCCGGCATAGCCGGGGGATTTATCTTTATTTTTTCTTTCGATTCCACCACTATACATTCAAGTATCTGCCGAATAATTTGGTCATCGTATGTTAAAAGATGATTTTTGAAACCGTCGAGTATCGTATATATTTCATCAAGGCGGGATTTTGCGTTTTCTCTTTTCTGTTGTACATCCACATACTGAGCGAGCTGCTGTTTCAATCGGCTTTTTTCATTCATCAGTTTTGTTGCCTTGGCTTCGTCAAAGTTTTTCACCGTATTGACAGATATGGCATTCAGCATTTTATGAAATTCGACAGTGTTTCGGGCAAACCATGATATGGATTCGTCGTGCCTTTTAAAGCTTGTGCCTGAGATTCCTTTATCTGCGAATATTTCCATCAAGGCACGCTTTAATTGCCTGCGAATCTGATAATTGTATTATATCAGAATTTGCAATAACCGTATTGAGCAATTCCGTTATTTTACCGAGTAAATCACAGTCATTGATATTTACAGTCGTTCTGCAATCTTTACAGTGCCGCCAATCTTTCGATTTCCTGGAAGTATCGTGCCGATTGCATATGGCATCTCCCAACCGCACGACAGCATATCCTGTAAGCCTATGCCGTTTTGCGTTGTCAGTCTATGTTGTCACGCCAATATATGTTCAAATCAGAGTATAATTGCTATGGTGTATTTTCCATTTCGATCGGTTTTACCATCTAATATAAGTAATTTATCGAAAGTGAAGTTCTTGTCAGTTTAAGTTTAACATTGCTTATTTTTGTCGTATATCAATGATTTAAAAATGAATTCGGATAATTGTAACCGAATTCATTTATTACTTTTACAAAATTTTGTCACATCAAATTTAATCTTATATAAATACATTAAGTTTGATTTTTTTCTGACAATTTACAAGTTTTATAATCTTTTTTTTCATCGGTTTTAATCGTTTTAACGCCGAAAATAAAATAAACAATATGAAATACCCACACCCCTGCAAGAATTGCACACGGAATATAAATCTCTTTCAGCATCATCATAGTAAAACCAACGCTCATAAGCAGTGTTACAGTAATCATGATACGGATTTTTGTTTTCCATGTCATACCTTTGCCTTTTATATAATTTTCCAAGTTGTTTTTATATAGCTTTGTTCCAAAAAACCAGTTATGCAGTCTTTCAGAGCTTTCGGCAAAGCAAAACGCCGCAAGCAGTAAAAACGGAAATGCAGGTAGAAGCGGCAATATTGCTCCTATAGCACCGAGTGCCAGCCCGGTGCAACCTAAAATCACATATAGAACCTTTTTAATATTCATTCTTTTTCCAATCGCTTTCTTTCTTTTTTTGTTTCTATCACATGCCGGATTGCCGCCACAGGGTGATGAAAGATCATTCGAGGTCCTGCAAAACGCATTACCGCACGAATCTTCTCACGCATTTCCGGCTTATAGCAATGCACCTTGCAATTTGAGCAAAAGGTTTTTGTCTCCATAAACGGGCATTTGTCACTTCGCAATCTTGCATATCTGTCAAGCTCGGCACAGTCCGAACAAAGTCCTTTTTTTGTTTTGTGATTCTTTCTGCAGTATAGGGCAATCATCTGAGATACCATAGATTTTTCCAGTTCACGCTTTGACTGTATATTCTTTTCCATCAGCTCATCCTCCCATGCTCTACAGAATAGACTTTGTCAGCAATGCGCATAGTAGACTGACGGTGAGATACCAGTACAACGGTTTTATTCTCTCGTTCTTCTTGAAGTGATTTTAAGATTACCGCTTCATTCAAACTGTCAAGATTACTCGTAGGTTCGTCGAGAAGCATAAACGGTGCGTTATGTAAAAATGCACGTGCCAGACCAAGTCTTTGCCGTTCTCCGCCCGATAGTGTGTCACCAAGCTCTCCTACGGGAGTATCATAACCCTGTGGCAAACTCATGATAAAGTCGTGCACCGATGCCTTTTTGCAGGCTTCTTCTATTTCTACATCTGTCGCACCGAGATTTGCGATACGCAGATTGTTTTTTATGCTGTCGTGGAACAAGTGAGTTTCCTGAGTTACAAAGCTTTCCGTATTTCGAAGATTTGTTGTATTGATACAGGAAATGTCAGTGTCGGAAATTTTTATGCAGCCCTTTTGCACATTCCAAAATCGCATAAACAGCTTGAGTAATGTGGATTTTCCGCTGCCGCTCCGCCCAACAATGCCCACAACCGAGCCTTCGGGGATTTGCAGGGATACATTGTCAAGAATTGTTTCTGCTCCATAAGAAAAAGTAACTTTTTCGGCGGAAGCACCGTTGAAAATTTTTTTATCTTTGCCCGTTACTTCTTCAACCGCAGGCGTTTCGTCAAGAATATCCAGTACACGGTTGCCGGCAGCAAAAGTATTCTGCAAGGTACTGCCGAGACTTGCCAACGCCACACAGGGACCAAAAGAGCTCATCAGAGCAATTGTCGGAATCAGAACACCTGAAAAATCTACCGAACCGCTTTGATACAGCACCGCCGACACAAACAGCATAGCGATATCAAAAACAAGGATTGCTGTATTTGTTACTGCCGTGTTGCGACCTGCCGTGCGTTTCATTCGTGCTTCGTCCTTTGACAGCTCGTCTGTTCTCTCATTCATCTCGCAAAGACGCTTTTCGCCTTGTCCGTACTGAATCGTTTCGGAAAGTCCGCGCAAACTATCGAGAACAAAGCTGCTCAAGTTCCCCGATTTAGTACGGAACCTTATTCCGTCGTCACCGCTGAGTTTTGATGTCACAACAGGAATAATTACTCCTGCAGTTATATATGCAACAAGTGCTATAATCCCGAGGATCGGGTGATAGCTTCCAATGAACAGGCACAGCACAACCGTAAATAAGAGTGCAATTGCCGCCGGAGAGATAGTATGCGCATAGAACACTTCCAGAAGCTCAATGTCCGATGTAATGACGGAAATTAAATCTCCCTTGTCTTTGCCTTCCAGCTTTGCAGGGCAAAGTTTTCTCAGAACCTGAAAAACCTTATCTCTGATAAGTGCAAGTAGTTTGAACGCAATAAAGTGATTGCACGCCTGCTCTGCATAACGAAGAATTCCGCGCAGAAGAGCAAATACTCCAACCGATAAAAACAATGCTGACAGTCCAAGCGGTGTATGAAAATGCATAAGGTCAAGTATGGCATAACCGCCGAAAATCGTGATAAAAGCAGCACAAAGGTGTCCGATCAGACCCATGAAAATCGCAAGAATCATAAAACCTGCGAGCGGTTTCAAAATTCCAATCAGTCTTATCATTACCGTAAATCCGTTTCTTTTTTTCATGTGTCTGTACCGTCCTTCCCATAGTTTTCGAGATTCTGTTGTGCATACCAAAGCTGCGCATATACTCCGTCTTTTGCAATCAGTTCTTCATGATTGCCACGCTCTTTGACAGAACCTTTTTCCATAACATAAATATTGTCTGAATCCGTTGCATTAGCAAGACGATGAGATATAAGAATCACGGTTTTTATCTTTGCGATCGAATGAATCTCTCTCATAATATCATTTTCACTCTCCACATCAATGTTAGAGGTAGCTTCATCAAAGATATATACGGGACTGTCGTGAAGCAGTGCTCTTGCCAGTGCCAGACGCTGACACTGACCGCCAGAAAGATTGCCTGCTTTTTCGGAGAGAGGCGTGTCGAGACCGTTTTCACTTTTAAAAAATCCGTCAAGTTTCACCCGTTTAAGCACTGTCCACAGCTCGCTGTCGTCAGCATTGGGTTTACCTATCAAAAGATTCTCCCTCACCGTTCCTTTGAACAGATAGCTTTGATGACTGATATAGGTAAAGTTTTGCATTAAACTTGCTTCGTTAATTTCTGAAAGCTCTGTCCCGCCGACTGTAACGGAGCCTGTATAGCCTTTGTTCCGTCCCATCAGAATTGCAGCAATCGTTGATTTTCCGCAACCTGATTTGCCAATGATAGAAGTAAACGAGCCTTTTGGAAAACGCATATCTATTCCATGAAGAATTTCTCTGTCAGCACCATAGGAAAAATGCAGATCTGAGCAGATAATCGAACATTCCGCAGGAACTCTTTCTATTTTACTTTCTGCCTCAGGCAGATCCAGCAAACAAAATATTTTATCGCTTGCCGCCATACCGTTCATTGCAATGTGAAAAAACGAACCGAGTTGTCTCATAGGAATAAAGAAATCTGCCGCAAGCAAAATAATTAAAAGACACCCGGCAAGCGTGACATGTCCGCTTCGATATTGTATCGCCGCCATGATTACGCCCAAAGCCGCACCACCGTAAGCAATGAGATCCATAATCGTAATGGAATTAAGCTGCATGGTCAGCACTTTCATGGTAATCTTACGGAACTTTTCCGATTCTCTGTTCATTTCTTCATTTTTAAAGCCATCCGCCTGATAAATTTTCAGAGTTGTCAGTCCCTGCAAGTTTTCAAGGAATGTATCACCCAACGCCGTGTACTGTCCCCAGTACTTAGACAGTAACTTTTTCGCCCATGTCTGAACCGCTGCTATTGCAATGGGAATCAGCGGAACACACACAATCAGAACGATTGCTGAAGGTATATTGATAAAGCACAAGTACACAAACAGCGTCAGCGGTGCAAGCATGGCATAGAAAAACTGCGGCAGATATGCGCCGAAGTAGGTTTCAAGCTGATCTACACCTTCCACCGCCACCTGAACAACCTCTGAGGTTTTTACCTGTTCGTTATAGGAAGTACCGAGTTTTAAAAGTTTTCGGTATATATTTTCACGAAGTGTTTTTTTCACTGCCTTTGACGACATATATCCCATGCGGGAAGTGCCTACGGTGCATACAAATCGGATAATAACCGCAATAACAGCGGCAATCGCTGTCATTATGATACTTTCGGTATCAGCTTTCTTTCTAAATAAGTCTTGTATCAAATATGTAATACTGGTCATCATGCTGATATTCGCCGCAAGAGAGCACCATTGCAAAATCACATTTCCTGCCACATACTTTTTGCTCTCGCTAACCGTTGCAATCAGTCGTTTATTGATCATCATAAAACATCACCGTCGTTCTTTTTTCGTGTCAGACACCGAAGCGCTTCATAGCTTTCTGTACTGACAGCGTGTTCCATCTCACATGCATCCGCCGCCGCTGTTTTCTCATTCACACCGAGTTCCATGAGAAGCTCCTTAAGCATCTGATTTTTCTTTAAAGTGTTTTCGGCAACCTTTCGTCCCTCATCAGTAAGAAAAACCTCATGCGCCGAATTTTTATTCACATATCCTTCCTCTATGAGCCGCTTTAAAATAACAGAAACGGTCGGACGGGACACACCCAATTCTTCTGCAATCTCTACACCACGGACGCCGCTGTGCCTGCGGTTTAGCAGATAAATTGTTTTCAGATAGTCTTCTGTTGTGCGTTTCAAAATTTGTACCTCCCATCTAAATCGGCAAAATAAACGGCTTGCCATCTGTCTTTTGGATTTTCAGGTCTACATCATAAACTTCGCGCACAAGCTCGGTAGTAATCACTTCTTCCGGTTGCCCCTGTGCAATAATCTTTCCATCCTTCATGGCAACGATTTCATCACTGTAATACAGAGATTGATTGATATCGTGTAAAACCATAACTATGGTAATGCCGAATTTACGGTTTAACTGTTTGATAAGTTTCAATATTTGCAATTGATAGCGGACATCGAGATAAGTGGTTGGTTCATCGAGAAACAGTATTTTTGCATCCTGTGCCAGCGCCATGGCAATCCACACACGCTGTTTTTGCCCACCCGACAGTTCTGCCACTGCCTTGTCTTTATGTTTCAAGGTATGGGTAATGTCCATTGCCCATCGGACTTTTTCTTCATCCTCTTTAGTGTAAGAGTAAAGTCCCATCGTGTGATACGGTGTTCTGCCGTAGGATATCAGCTTTTCCACCGACAAATCGGCGGGAGCCGTGTTATACTGATGCACAATCGCTGCCTGTTTTGCAAAATCTTTTAGTTTGATGTCAGCAAGACTTTTTCCACCGAGCAGTATTTCGCCGTTGTCCTGCTTAAGATTTTTAGTCATTAAATTAAAAAGCGTTGATTTTCCACAACCGTTCGAACCAATCAGCGTTGTGATTTTTCCTTCAAGAAGATTAAAAGACAATCCCTTCAACACCTTATGTTTTTTATAAGCAAAATGGAGGTTTTTGACCGAATATATAATTTTACTGTCCATAGCCGTTTTTAGACCTCCTTAGCAAAATAATGAAAAACGGACCACCGATGACCGACATAATAACCGATGCACTAATTTCATATGGAGCAGCAACTGTACGTCCGAGCGTATCGGCAAGAAGTAATGTTAACGCGCCGAGCAGAACGGTGTAAGGAATCAGCACTTTATGATTTGAACCTACCAGCAGCCGCGCGATATGCGGAACGATAAGTCCTAAAAAACTGATTGGACCGATCACCGCTGTGGAAATACCGGCAAGCAAGACAGCAATTACCGAGATTACAATTCGGCTTCCGGTGACATTCACACCAAGACTTCTTGCGGTTTTATCTTCTAAAGCAAGGAGATTGCACTGCCCCGTAACAAATAAACTTGCAATCAAACCAATTACAGAATAAATAAGCAGCGTTCTGAAATCGTCCCATGTTTTCATGGTGATGTTAGCATTGACAATGCTTGCAACACCCGAATAATTGCTTCCGGTGCCGCTGTTGAATGCACTCATAAGTCCCGTAAACATAGCATTAACCGCCACACCTACAAGAATGATACGAAGTGGTGACAATCCGTCTTTATAAGAAAGGCTGTATACCAAAATAAATGCAATCATCCCGCCGATAAACGAAAACAAAGGCGTGAAGAAAAACAGCGACGGAAAAAAAGCGGTTATCAGAATGGCGGTAAGACTTGCACCGCTGCTGATACCGATAATTCCCGGGTCGGCAAGAGGATTTTTCATTACCGCCTGTAAAAGTACGCCCGATACGGCAGTCGCCGCACCACCGAGCATAGCGATCAGGATTCGTGGAAAGCGAAGATCAAAAATCGTCGCTACATTGGGGTTATATTCAATAAAAAGTCCTTTAAACAGTTCTGCGGGTGATACTTTCAAGCTTCCGGTATTGACGGCAAACAGAAAAAGCACTACCAGTCCAAATGCTGTAATGATAAAAGACCATACTTTTTTTCGTGTACTGATCAAATGGATACCTCCTTAGGTTTTATAGGTTAGACGGTGCTAACAAAAAGATTTTTTAAATGCCCGTCGCCGTGCTATGGCTACGGGCATTTTATTACTCAGGATTATTCTTCATATAATATAGGCTGCAAATCATCTAAAGCTTCTTTATATCGAAAAGTTGCGCTCATACCGAATTTTTCATTGTCGAGATCAAATACTTTGCCGTTTTTTACAGCATTAAAATGCTTCCAAATATCGTTGGTTTCAAATTCTTCGGCAAACATAGCTGCGACCTGTTTCGGCATAGCGTGAGATGTTCTCAGAATAATATCAGGATTTTTTGAAAGCATATCCTCTGTATTTATATTCAGAAAATCCTGTCCGTTACCGTCGCCGTAGATATTTTCACCGCCTGCAAGTTTCACAAGACTTCCGACATAACTGCTTTCGGTTGCAACTGCATAGGAGCCTGGAAGTCCCATTAAAATCAAAACACGAGGAGATTTTTTGACTTTGTTCTGTCCTGCATATTCTTTTTTGAAATTCTCATATTCCTTACAGAGTTTATCTGCTTCTACCTTTTTATTGAGCATCTCTCCGATTTCTTTTATAGACTTATACATACCGTCTACGCTTTTCAAATTCAGAAAATAACTTGCGACTCCGATATTATCATATTTTGGCTTTAATTCGCTTTCCAAAGAATTTGGCGTAAATACATAATCCGCATCCAATGATTTTAATATTTCCATATCGGGCGCCATAGGAGAACCGAGGCTTTCGGCATTTTCATAAGCCTTTGGTATCGCATAAGCATCTGAATGAGGTATTCCGACAACATACTCGCTTTCCACACCGAGTGCATACAGTATTTCGCAGGTTGCAACGGAGGTGGCTGCGATTCGATAGTTCTTTTCGTCTGGCTTGTCAGGTGTTTTATCACTTGTATGCTGATTTACACATCCTGCTAAAAGTGACATAATCACGATGATTAAAAAGAAAAGAGAAAAATGTTTATGTTTCATATTGTCTGCTCCTTATTTTATTCTTTTCTTTATAATGATAAAGGTTATAACGCCTCCAACAATCACAATTGCCGAAACAACAATGACAATATTTCGTGCAGTGTGATTATTGTTTTCTGATGACGGTTCGCTTGCAGGAGTTTTTTCGGTATTTTCTTTTGGCTGCTTTTTCTTTTCTGTTGTTTCAGTATTTACAGAAACAGTTACAGATTGGGTAGTTGCTTCGATAACCTTTTTTTCTGTTGTTTTAGGTTTTCTTACCATTTCACTTTTGAAATTTCCTGAACCGGACTGAACTGAACTTAAGTCCGGTATTACAAAAAATTATACATCCCGTCCCATAGGGGCTACATAAATAATAGGACTTATTTTTTGTTCCTCTGAATAAACTTCAAAACGATAATGGTTACAGGTATCTCCATCTCGCTCACAGCTTCCTGTCTTTGTAATTTCAGCATCACGATATTCACCGTTTTCATCCTGAACCTGAATGCGAACATTTGTGATATTAGACATCAGACCTAAACCAATAGTAATGTAAGTTTTTCCTCCCGATTTCTCTACCAACAGTTTATCTTCTACAATACTTGCACACATACTGTCTCCGAGTGCAATATTCGTACCTCCGTCAACAGTGTTGCCCGTATCGGGATTGGCATAGGAAGTCTGACGGCTAATCGTATAAGCTCCGTCTCCCAAGGCAAATGCGGAAGCAGAGGCAGTTATCAAGGTAACCGCCATCGCTGTTCCGCAAAATATTTTTTTCATTATATTTTGCAGTATCAATTGTTTTTCCGCCTTCTTTCCTTATTCAGTTATTGTTTTTCTGCGTTTTGCGGTGATTACAAGTACACCTGCAGAGGCAAGCATAAGTGCAAACCAAAGCTCCATGTTTGAATCATCGCCTGTCTGAGGACTTTTTTCAAACCTGTTACCTGTATTTGCAGGAGGAGTTAACGGTTTCTCATCAGTGTTTTCAGAAATAAGTTTGATATCCGCTGTGTTGAATTTCAATCTTGCGTCAAGATCGGTATTTCCCATCATCTCCACATGCGGATTAACTTTAACACTGATATATTCGCTTATTTCATCCATTTTAAACGAGAAACAGGTAGGATCTCCGCTGCTGCTCTTAGTTTCAACAACTGCATTTACCCAGCTGCCGTCTGCCATTTGCACTTTCATTTCCTGAAGACTTGCAGTGATATTTCCGAAGGTCATAGGACCTGTATATATGTATATGGTTTTTACACCGTTTTTCACTACGATTCGTGCAATTCCGTTTAAAGATTTTGCAGCCATAGATTCTCGGTTTTCAGTTGCGTGCCAAAGAAAAACCGGGATTTCATATACTCCGTCTGACAGATTTTTAATATCAATTGATTTGTCAGAGTCAGAAGATTTTGTACTGCTCGGATTTGACGGTGTATCAGTCTTTTCGGGATTAGAAGGTTCTGTTGGATTAATCGGCTTTTCAGGAACATTCGGTTTTTCATCTTTTATCGGTTTTGCCTCATCAAGCCCTAAAGTAAGCGTAACAACTGTAGAATAGTCATCAATCTCCACTCCACTCATTTTTGCCATAAAATCCACACCGACTGTTAATTTCTGACTACCGTTTTTGTCTGTATTCAGTGCAAAAGAAAGCTCTTTCGGAACAGTAATTTTTTCGCTCACAGGATTATTCGCAAGGCTTCCGTTTACATTGGAAAATACTTCTTCTTTTGTTGAAAGTACCTTAGCACCATCAATTCTTGTAACATTGGCGTCGAATTTGCTAAGTCCCATCGCCGACATATCAATAATCATATGATAATTCGTTAAGGTAACCGTCTTGCTTCCGTCTTCATAAACGGTAATAATTACGCTGTCGCCGAATGCTTTAGAGAATCCTGCCTGAACTGCCGGAAGCGGCGCTGCGCTGGTAAGAGATTTAATCGGTACAAGATAATTACCCGGTTTTGACAAATCAACTTTTTCCTCAGTCGTTTTCTTTTCAAGTGCTGCCACTGCTTTTTGTATTGTATCCGCCATAGTATCTACCTTGCTCTGTTCATCTGCTTTCAAACCGCGAACAACTGCATCAACAACGGTTTTTACTGCATTTGCCGATTTATCTGTATATACGGATAAGTCTTTCGGTACAGCGGCAATGGCTGCGTCCACCTTTGAATAATCTGCATCTTTAAGTACAAGAGAATCGATTGCATTCTCAATTGCCTCAGCATATCCGTCCACAACACCCTGTTTTGTAATATCCAGACCATTTTGAACAGTATTTTTGGCATCCGTCAGATTCTGCCAAGATTTATCTGTATAAACGGAAGCATCGGCAGGTATTTTGCTGATAGCAGCATCTACAGCACTGTAATCGGCGCCTAAGTATTTGAGGTTATTTTTAGCCGATGTCAGTTCTTCAATCATCGCATTTACCGCGTTAACAGATTCGGGATTCTCAACAATTCTTTTTGCTTTTTCAATTAATTCTGCAAAAACTGAAAAACTTTCTTTTGTATAGTTTTCAGAAGGAATCTGCTCGTATTCTGCAATCAATTGCTCCAAATTCTCAGTGTCAATAATAGGTTTTGCGTTTTCCATATCCAGCGTCAGCGTTACTGTAGTAGGATACGGATTACCACCTCCTAAAAATGCGTCCATAAAGTCTACTGTGATTGATATCTTCTGAGAATTATTTTCATCAAGATTCAAGGGAATTGTTAACTCGTCCGGAACCATAATGGTTTCCTGAGAGCCTCCCATACCTTTTGTATAAACCTCTTCTTTGGTAGAAAGAATCGTTGCACTCTGAGTTCCTTCTAAAGAGGCATCCGCATCAACAATAGATGCTACATTCGCATCATACTTACTGCCCATAAGGTCAATAATCATGTGATAACTCTTAATAACAGCTGTTTTAGAGCCATCTGCATTTACTATTACGGTTACGGAATTGCCGAATGCTCCTGCAAACGCAGTCTGTACTGCAGGCAGTGGTGCCGCACTGGTCAGCGATTTTATCGGAACAAAATATGTTTTTGATGTTGTTTGCGTGGTTTCAGCAACAAATGCCGTAGTTACGATCATGCCTATGCACATAACAAGAGCCAGTAACAGTGACATGCTGCGTTTCAATAGATATTGTTTGATTGTTATCATTTCTGTAAATCCTCCTTAATTTTCCTAAATAGGATATCTGAATTGTTAGTCTATGCTAACTCTGCTTTTTAAAAAACAGCCGTTTTCACGGCTTACAATTTATGCTATGTTCTCCTTTCCGTGATTCTGTTGCTTTGAGCTATAAGTTGTTCGCTTACAAACTCCGATATAAATTTCTCTCCGCACAGGGTTAGCGGTAGCTAACCATACAGCTAAAAAAGTACCCGTATTACGGGTTTTCAATTTACAGAATATATTTTAGCATACATTTTTAAGTTTGGGAAGATATAAATTTGTAGCAATATCGCTACAAACTTAAAGTTTTGAAAAGTTTCAAACGCAAAAAGTCCTATAAATATGTCCTTTTTTCATTGTTGCAAAATTGCAACAACTATTAATAATTTCACTGTTTATCAAACAAATCTACGGCTTTTCTATATCAGGATTGTAAAAATTGCGGTGGATTCCGGCATATGCAACACGCCGGCAGAGCATTCCATCTTCAGACAGACGCTGCCATGAAGTATTTGACCGACGCCCGTTCCCATATTAACAAAATGCAGACTTTCAGCCGGAAAGGAAAGCACATTTCCGTTTATTTCTGCGCTGATATATCGTCCGAAGTTAAAATATTTCAAACTGTTTACCTTGCCTCTCATCAACTTTCCGTTTAATTTAGACTTTGCCGCAATAGATTGTGCACGCAGTTGAATTATTCCTATGCCGTTTTCTATGCACAGTGTACATGGATGTTCGAATCCTTCGTTTGCCATGGAAAGATTATTTCCATTCTTAACATGCTCACGGTATATTAGAAAGGGAAAATGATAACAGCCATCGTGAAACTTTTTGCAAAGAGCGATGCCGCTGAATTGTTTAAAATCGCGTAGTTCATATTTAACACGGTAGTGTTGTTCAGTCGCACGAACTGCGTCCATTGTTTTGTCCGAACAATATAGCGCCCAATAAAAGGCGTCGCGCCTTGCATTTTCTATATCAACACCCTCATATAACAGATGGTTAAGCGTAATATCAATTCTATCTGAATATCGCCTTGCTTCCTGATATCCCGTCGGAGTCAGAATCGGATTTCGTATATCCTCGCGGTCGATATATCCATCTTTTTCAAGAGAAATTAAAGTGCGGCTTATTTTATATTTTTCTACATTCAGTGTTCGCGAAATTCCCGTTACCGTACAATCCTCAGCCGATAATTTCAAAAAGCAAAGCAGCACACGAAGTCTTAGAATATCTGGTGTGTCAAACATATGTATCATCTCCTATCATATAATTTTTGTCAATTTTCTTCTGCCGACTCATACCGAGCAGTTCATCCCAAAGCCACATCAAGAATCATCATAAGGCGAATCCTACAGCAAAAAACACTTGCCGATATTAAAGTGTTTTCCGGCAGACCTTTCGGGGATCAGCTCTTCTACGACTTCATATATCATCGCACCTGCCGCAAAGCTTAACAGATACGGCAGCGCCGGAACGACAAAACTTGCAGCTGCAACGGTAAACAGCGCTCCGATTGGCTCTACAATACCGAACGCTGCTCCGTTCAGAAAAGCTTTGTTTTTTTCATTCCCTCTGCCTTCAGCGGCATGGATATGATTGCATCCTCTGGAAAGTGATCTTTGAAGACGGTCGCTCATACTCTTGTTCATAAGAAATACACAAGCCGAACCGAGAACCGTTCCAAAAAACGGTATCAATATTCCTTAAAACGCTTCCATTGTCACAATATTATCCTCTTTCAAAAAGAATCGATCCGTATACTTTTTCTCATATCTCAAACAATATCATTGAGGTGATTGTATTGAGATATGAGAATTTAAACCAATTAATCCGTGAAAGCAGCAGCTCTCGCCGCTATTTTCTTTCTCTGCCGGTCAGTATGCAGTTAAAGCTTCACGAGCATAACGACTATATTCATACAGCGGACGAGCTGCACCGCCGTACAGACGCAATCCTGAAATACGAGCGGCAGGTGGAAATCAGCGAGTATTATCATTTTTAATATTTTGATGCACATTATCACTCTGCATTTTTCAAAGCTTTATCCAGCGCAATTTTTTTGATTCTTCTGAAATCAAAGCCTAAAACGATAAGATATCCGATCAGCACAAACAGGAACATCTTTGCCTCTCCCCAAGAATTCATAATAAAGGTATACCAACCGCTGTAACCTGACATAATCAATTTCCATGCCGCACTCATAACAAAACTTCCGAGGAAAACGCTGATTGCATCGGCAACCACCAAAACAATAGAGGTTGAAAGCAGATACAGCTTTGCTATTTCGCCGTTTTCATAACCGAGAATTTTGGTCATGGAAATGGCGTTCTCGTTTTTCTCGATGATAATCTTTGTAAGCAGATAAATCATCACCGCTGACAGCAAAATGCAAAGCACCTGAAAATACTGCATATACGATCCCATGGAGTGATCAAGCTGGTCGCACATTTTTGTAACATCCCGTTCGGTTATAACCGTCCCTATATGATCCTCCGAAATATCCGTAATTTCCGTATCGGACAGGTATCCGGTAAATTCGTCCTCCTTCAAATCAAATGCCGTGCGGAACTGTTTAAGAGGCATAAACACAGAAATGCTCAAAGACTTGCCGTAAAATCCTGCGACTTTAAATTCGTACTTTTTATTTTCATATTTTTCTTTAAGCGAGATTATATCGCCTACGGATATCCCGTATTTTTCCGCAAAGGAGTTTGAAATATAGACTTGGTTCTTTCCCAAAGCGTCTAAGTCATTGATTTCTACATAGTTGCTGCCGTCTGCAATTCCATATACTGAAATATCTTCATCAATCGCATCGCTTTTTCTTTGCAGCGATTTCATCGCAAAGGCTTCGGCGTTTTCGTTTGTTGTCGTAATGGGTTTTGAGTCCTCATCCTCATAAGATGTCAGAACATACTGATAGTCCGCAAACATCATATCACCCGCATTTTCTTTGTAGTAATCCAAAGTATCGGGCATTCCGATTGCCATTGCCAGCATCACACAGACAAAGAAAATGCCGAAAAACAAAATCAGGTAGTTCGGAATGTTCTGAAAGATAATACGCATACGAAAACGGCTGAAGAATTTCCAGTTTGGCAGACGAATTGCCTTTTTACACTTATTCTTTTTCAAATCCTGCCGCAGAAATTCAAGCGGTGTATGCCTCATTTTTTTCCAGATAACCACGAGATTCACAATAAACATGAGCAAAAACGGAATTACCGTAGTCTTAAAGAATGCCGTCGGATTCCAAACGGTTTCATACACGGGCAGACTGTAACTGTTGTAATACATAGAAACAACCACATTTTTGAACATTGTATATCCAAGCAGATTTCCGACTGCCGCCGCAAACAGCGTAACGATTACAGGCATAGCAAGATAATGCCTAATCAGTTCCGGGCGGGTATATCCTGACGCTCTCAGTGTTCCTATCGTTTTCGATTCTTTTGTAATGGTATTGCTGATGGTTACGGCGAAAATAAAGGCAATAATTACAATAAGAATATCAAGAAGCACGCCGCCCATTGCTTCGTCCGAACCCATATCATCCGTTGCAAAATGAATCGCCTGATTGGCATAGGCAGGAAGATAGTCGGAAAGCTCATTCTCGTCTACAACGGTCTGCGTCAGCAGCGCTTTCATAAAATCATCCGACAGTTTCTTTTCTTCCTTTTCATCCAGAGGTGAATTTACATACTGCCATGCATATGCGTAATGAACAGGATTTTCAAGCCTTGCGAAGCCGTCATCTGTGACCATTGCCACATTGAATTTCAAGGCGTCGAACATGAAATCGGTGCTTTTTTCATGAAGAGTAGAATAATTCACATAGGCAATCAGTCCCGTAACTACCCATTCTCTTTCGCCGACTGTAATAGTATCCCCGACTTTCACGCCAACATTGTCTGCATGCATACGGTCAATTGCGATCTCATTTTCAGTTTCGGGAAACCAGCCGTCCAAAAGACAAGCTAAGTTAATATTATCTGTTTTCGCATAAACACGGACATTACCGTCCGCTGTGCCGTCGTTATTATTGTCTTCGTCCTCATTGCGGTAGAAATTCTCGTAAACCGTTACCGGAACAGGCTGAAAATAAGAATCGTTCAATTCATATTTTTCTTCTGCGTCCTCATATTTCTTATCGACTTCGGCAGTCATTTTATACAATGCTTCATCATAAGCTTTTTTATATTCCCTATCATAGGCAGATTTAAACTCTTTCTTGTAGGCGGAATCATAGGCAGTTTGATATTCACCGCTTGCTTTTGCCTGCGCGATTGCTGTCGGAAGCATAGCAGTAACAGTGTTTTCGTCCAACTCCTGTGCTAATAAGGAGTTTTTAATCTGCTTTTTAAAGGATAAATCAAATTCTTTCACAAATTCCGAATCAAATTCTTTTTTAAATTCGGTCTTAAATTCATCCTCGATTTTTTCGTCAAGCTCGGTCTTTCCTTTATCCAGATAATAAGCTTTTACATCTGCCTTCTCGCCGCGAGCTATCTTTGCGAGCAATTCGGCATCCGCTTTGCTTTCAAGCTCAAAATGTCCGTCCTCTAACTTATATTTCGTAACGCCCTCGTTTGCCGCGGTCATCATACTTTCATTGGCAACATACATTCCCGAAACAAATCCGATTGTAAGAATAAGAAAAAGACTGACAACAAGATACTTTTTCCAGTCGCCGAGGAGTTCCCGTGATATCCTGCGACGAAGCGGGTTTTTAACTTTTTGTTTTTTCATATCCGCCCACTCCTTACCACTCGAGTTCTGAAGCCGATATTTTATTCGTGTTAATCTCGTTGCGACGGACCATACCGTCTCTAAGCTTTATTACATGATCCGCCATACCTTTTATCGCTTCATTGTGCGTTACCATAATTACCGTATTTTTGTACTTCTGATTGATATCTTCAATCAGCTTTAAAATCTCTTTTGAAGTGGTATAGTCCAGTGCGCCCGTAGGCTCGTCGCACAAAAGAATATCGGGATTTTTGACTATCGCCCTGCCGATAGAAACGCGCTGCTGCTGTCCGCCCGAAAGCTGATTCGGCAGTTTATGCCGATGCTCGTAAAGGCCGAGCGTATTCAGCAGATCGTCGATATCCAATGAATTATCCGACAGATATGCTCCTACCTCGATATTTTCTTTTACATTGAGATTTCCGATTAAATTGTATAACTGAAACACATAGCCGAGATGCTTACGGCGATACTGCGTCAGCCGCTTTTCGTCCAAATCTTCAAGTTTATCTCCGTTTATGGAAATATAACCCGAATCCGCACTGTCGATACCGCCGATAATATTCAGCAAAGTGGATTTTCCCGAACCCGAAGGACCGAGAAGAACACAGAATTCACCTTTTGCAACGGAAAAACTAAGTCCGCGCAAAACCTCCTGCTTTGTATCTCCACTGCCGAAGGACTTTTTTAAATCGACTATCTCCAAAAATTTCTTTTCTTGCTCTGACATAGTTAAATCACTCCTTTCTTATTTACGGAACAGTGAGAAGCCCTTTTTCTCATAGGCTTCGATCTGCATATCATCAAGCGTGTATCCCGTATCACCGATTGCTTTTCGCAAATCTTCTTCCGGTATAGGTTTTTCTGTAATAATTTCTGTTTTTCCTTTGCTGTGGGAAGAAGTAACCTTTTTTACCGCAAAATTTTTTCGTATCGTATCATTGATATGGCTTTCGCACATACCGCACATCATCCCGTCGATTTTCAATGTAATTTTTAACATATATATCACTCCTTTATCTTGGCTTCAGTATAAGTTAAGGTAAGCCCGCCTTTGCATATTTCACTGTCGGTTACTGTAAAACCGTTATTTTCTAAAAAATTTATGTATTCTTCCGGCGTCCATTTATGAAACACCTTAAATCCGGAAAGTTCCATCATCCGTATTTTTATTCTGCCTAGCAAACTACCCGCTGCAGTGAAGGTAGGTGCAATTAAAATTCCATTTTGTTTAAGTACACGGTGGATTTCCGACAGTGCTTTCTGCGGATACGGCATAATATGCAGCGCATTGGATATTATCACCGTATCAAATGTTTCGGAAGCATACGGCAGATTCGTTGCATCTTGAACTGAAAAGTGCAGGCGGACAGATTGAGATTTTTCCTTAGCTTGTCTAATCATTTCATTGGAAAAATCAGTTGCTTCCATCATTTTTACGCTGCCTGCAAGCTGCACTGACAATAGTCCCGTTCCACAGGCAAGCTCCAGTACGGTCATATTGCGATTCAATTTCTTTTTTATTCGAGTTACAATCTGTGCGTACATTTTGCTGTCACCCGACATCGCACGATCATACCTTTTTGCCCATTTATTCCAAAAGATTTTGTTATCAGTCATACCGCATATACCTCCTAAAAACACCATTAGTTAGCGATAACTAACTAATGGCTTAAAGAAAAACAACCGCCATTAATTAGCGGTTGCTAACTCTGATGTTTTAGTATAGCATAGAAAACTCCTATTTGTCAATATACCTTTAATAAATTTGCAAAAAATTCAGAAAAAAGAACAGAACCGGTTGCTTTTAATCCGACTCTGTTCTGTGTTGCATTATTCAATTGACCAGCTTTGACTCTCAGTTTGCAACTTAACCATACGGGTATAGATACCATTCTTTGCAAGCAGTTTATCCGGCTGTCCCTGTTCCTTCACTCTTCCATCTGACAGAACAACCACCTTATCCGCACCGGCAACAGTACGCATTCGGTGCGCTATTAAAAGAACGGTTTTATCTTTGATCAGGCGTGAGAGCGCAGACTGAATTGCCGTCTCGTTTTCCACATCAAGAGAAGCGGTGGCTTCGTCCAGCAGAATAATAGGAGCATCTTTTAAGAATGCCCGTGCAATGGAAATTCGCTGTCGCTCACCTCCTGAAAGGGAGCTGCCGTTTTCCCCAATGTTGCTGTTCCATTTATCGGGAAGCTTTTCCACAAATTCTTCACAGTTTGCCATTCTCGCCGCTTCTATGACTTCCTCATCTGTTGCGTCCTTTCTGCCGATTCGGACATTTTCAATGACAGTATCGTTAAAGAGCGTTACATCTTGGAACACAATAGAGAATGCGGTCAAAAGCTGTTCGGGATCAACAGAGGCTACATCTACGCTGCCTACGGTGATTTTTCCATTGTCTGCATCCCAGAATCTTGCCGCTAACTTCGCCGCAGTAGATTTACCTCCGCCTGACGGACCAATCAGCGCCGTTACTTCGCCTTGCTTTGCCGTAAATGATACATTTTGTAGCACTGTTTCCTCGCTGTTGTAGGAAAACCCTACATTTTCAAACGCAATATCATAACCCTTTGGGTTGAATTCCTTTTTACCGTTTTGCTCCTTGCAGTTTTCAATCTCATTCATACGGTCAATGTTAATTTGCAGGGAATTCATCGCCGCTAAATTTTGCAAGGCGAAAGACATAGGTTCATAAAGTCTTGACACCACAAGCAGGAACATAAAAAAGGTAATTAAAGAAATCGTACCGTCAATTAGCAGAATACTGCCTGCAAGCGCTACAGAGGCAATACCCAGTTTTAAAATCATCTGCGCCGGTACGACGAACATAGCGCTGCCGAATTCGCTTTTGATGTGTCTGCCTTCTAAAACGTCAATTTTTTGATACAACCCGTCCAGATATTCTTTTTCTGCATTGTTGCTTTTCAGATCACGGACAGTTTCCAGGCACTCCTGAATACCATCCTGCACGGCAATTTGAGCCTGATTTTGCTTGCGGGTAAAATAATTCTGTGCCTTTTTGGAAAGACCGACGATCAAAAGCGCTACAGGCAGAACCCACAGTGCGGCAAGTGCAATCCGCCAATCATAGAAAAACAGGCTGATAGCAATGATGCAAGTAGAAAGAATCGAGGCGTAATACTGTGGTACATAGTGGGAAAACATCTGCTCTGTCGTTGCCACATCTCCGAGCATGGTATTCGTCAGATCCGCAAGATCTTTTTTCCCGAAGAAAGAAAGAGGGAGCTTACGCAGCTTTTCCGCCAAACGGATTCTGCATTTACCTGATTCTCTGTAAGTGGAGAAGTATGTGGCGTTATATTTCCAATACTCCGAGAGAAAAATCAATAAAAGTGCGGCAACGATTCCGATTCCGTATGATACATAGTGACCTTTCGGTATCGGTCCGTCCATAAAATCATTCACTAAAAAGTACAGCAATCCTACAGGGAACATCAGCACAAGATCCGCAACCGTACACGCCATAGTTGCAATCACAAGTCCCTTTGCACCCTCTCTTGAGAGTGCAAACCGTTTCATTATTCTGTTTATCATATTGCACCTCCAACCTTCCAGCCAATCGAAGTCTGATAATCCTGCCACATTTTCGCATACAAACCATCACTTTGTGAAAGCTGATTATGTGTGCCGAATTCCTCGATTTTTCCGTCTTTTAATACAAATATCCTGTTCGCATTTCTGACCGTAGTTAAGCGGTGTGCAATCATAATCACTGTCTTATCCTTTGACAGCTCCTCAAAAGCACGCTGTACAAGAGATTCGTTTTCAGGATCGGCAAAGGCAGTTGCTTCATCCAAAACAACGATCGGTGCGTCTTTCAGCATTACACGGGCAATGGCAATACGCTGCTGCTCGCCGCCCGAAAGATAAACGCCTTTAGTGCCGATTACCGTATCAATACCGTCGGGGAATTTAGCGATAATATCGTCGCACTGTGCCTTATGCAGAGCGTTTTCTGCTTCTTTGCGGGAAGCGTTCGGCTTTGCAAGTCTCACATTTTCAAGAATGGAGGTCTTTAAGAGTCTGCTGTCCTGAAAAACATAGGACACGGTTTCCATCAGCTCGGATTTTTTGATATGCTTTACATTTACGCCGCCGACCTTGATTTCACCGCCTGTTGTATCCCAAAACCGTGAAATAAGCCCTGCGGCAGTAGATTTACCGCCGCCTGACGGTCCGACAAGTGCGACGGTTTCACCCGAATGTACCTTAAAGGAAACATTTCTGATCGCATCGTTTTTCGCCTTGCTGTATCGGAAAGAAACATTCTTGAATTCCACCGAGTTATCCTTAGGTGATTCCGTTTTCGGTGCATCGGGAAGCGGTTTCAGATCAAGTATCAAATGAATACGGGTAAGTGCGTCGTTTACCACCATTCCGTTTTCGCTCATAAACAAAACCTTTGTCATGGAGGTAGCGATTACAGGCGTGAAAATCACATAGAAAATGAAGCTGAACAGCAAAGATTGCGATACGGCTTCGCCGCCTGCAAGAATCAGCGCCAGCGTGATTAAAAAGGCAAAGGCACTATTAATAAAAACGGTATACATAAGCATCGGCATACGGCACTTTTTGCAATAGGCGATACAGAATTTATAGTAGCTGTCTATAGAACCCCTGAAGCGTTTGAAAGTATGCACGGTCTGTCCGAAGGTCTTTACAACCGGAACGCCTCGTACATATTCCACCGCTTGGTTATTCATATCCGCCAGAGCGTTTTGATAGTTTTTCATATCCTCAGCCATGCCGGGTCCCGCCATTTTGAACATTGCCGCAAAGCCGAGAACAACCGGCACAAGGCAGATTAATCCGAACCGCCAGTCAAACAAGAAAAGCATAACAATCATACCGAGCGGCATTGTAATCGCTCCTGCCATATCAGGAAGCTGATGTGCAAGATAGGTTTCTGTTGCCGCGCTGCTGTCGTTTACAATACGGCGAATCTTACCGCTTCCCATTTCTCCGATAAAGCCCAGCGGCAGCTTTGCAATATGTGCCATCAGTGTCTTACGCATATTTCCTGCAATACGGAACGCCGACAAATGGGAACACATCAATGCACCTACATAAATGACAATGGATATCAAGGCAAACAGTACAGCCATCCATCCGTTATGTACAACATGAACAGTCTCCGAATAATTCGGTGCAACCTCTATTACTTCTTTGATGACAAAGAAGATAAAGACAAACGGCAGCAGTGCGAAAACCGCACTGATTACCGATAATATGAGCGATGAATAGGTAAGATATTTATGCTTACCCGCAAAGCTCATAAGCTCTGAAAGATTTTTATTCTTTTTCAATTACAGTCCTCCTTGTGAAAAAATTTATGATACAGAAACCGCTGCAGCCGATTTCGGATATCTTTGTTTTATAGTTAGTCATTGCTAACTCTAAATCAAAAATTATAGGGCTTAGTTCTGCCCCATAATTTTCATCCAGCCTGCGGTATAAAATGCACGCATTTCCTTTAAGTAGTTAAGTGCCTGTTCCAAAGGCATTTCATGAATAATCAGTTCCATAAAGGTTCCGAACATTCCGGTAATCAGAATGTGTTCAAGTCTTGGGTCAATTTCCGGTGACGGACGACCGAGTTTCTTTAAAACCTTCTGATAATCGTGGGTGCCTTTAACCTCGATTTCCACCATTTCGTCAATCATACCGGAAAATCGGGTTCCGTCAGAACAGCACAAAATCAGCTTAAATTCGTCCAGATGTTCATAGGCATACAACAACATCTCAGTCATACAGTCACCCGAAATTTCACTCATATGCTCTATCTGTTCGTCCTGCGGCAAAGCGGCGAAATCAGTCTGCGCTTTGCGGTAACAATCCATCATGTGATTATACTGCTCGCCGACCAGTGCTTCAAAAAGTTCTTCTTTGCTGTTATAGTATCCGTAAAATGCGCCCAGCGTAACGCCTGCTGTTTTAACAACGCTCCGAAGAGAAGCTGATTTGAAGCCATATTCCATAAACGCATCTTTTGCCGCAGCATGGATTCTTTCTAATGTTGTTTGTTCTGTTTCGCTCATAGCATCCTCCGAATATATCAGTGATATATAGCACTGATATATATTATATCAGTGACATAACAGTTTGTCAAGATTTTTGTGAAAAAAATCGCAAACAAAAGAAAAAGGAGTCGATATAAATATCAACTTATAATCCTTTGCTAAAATCGAGATCAGCAATTATTGCGTATTAAAACAGGAACAATTCAAGCCGCATTTTACAGTTCAATATCCGTTTTGAAATGTGCAAATATCTTTAATAGTTTTTCTTTCTGATGTAGTATATTTTGAGATAAGCAGTTCACTTTCTCCTTCCATGATTACAGACGGCACCTGCCTCGTCGTCGCAAGCTACGCATCTCTCGTTTACGCCTTACGGCGAAAAGCTCGCTCACTTCACTGCTCCTCCTCTTCCCAAAAAGTCTGAAATGACTTTTTGGGGTCCCTTTTTGGACATAGTTATTTCTTGACGGCAGATATAGCTTTTTAACTGCTGTTTATTTTATACAGCAAACTGCTTTTGCCGCCTTTTTCTCGATATCGCTGCTCGGTTTCAAGCAGTCCGACTTTGCGCAGATCACGCAAAGCTCGGCGGACAGTGCTTCAGCAATGCCTCTGACATAATGCAGATAATTTTTGACTCTATCCATATTACGATATGGGTTCGGCAATTCAAACGGTTTCTTGTTTTATAATCGACGGAGCGGTTATAAGCATATCACTGCAATTACCGAGCAGATATTACATCACTTCAGGGTAGGATTGCTATAAAATCTGAGGACAAAATCAACGGCATCGCCTCCGATTCGCTCATACCGATGAAACCACAGATTCCCCCTGATAGTAACTTTCTGCGAACCGTCTTTCCATTCATACTCTGAACCGGAGCGTTTGACGGTTTCGCCCTATGATTTAAGCAAAGATACAATATCCGTCTGACGAGCCTGTGCTTTCTGCTCATCTGTAAAATGAATCTAGGTTGATATATGAAACTCCTTGCATGGTTGGTTTGATTTTTTAGGGCAAAAAATCAACCTGATAACCAATCTTAATTATTAATTATCAGGTTTTATGTATTAACCCAAACTTGATTATACAATTAAATTGCAGACCGCCTCATGAATTTTTCGGGCAATATATGGATTATTCATCGTATAAAGATGAATGCCCTGGACTCCTTGTGCAATAAGATCAACGATCTGATCTACAGCATAGGCAATCCCTGCGTCACGCATTGCGACAGGATTGTCCTCATAGCGTTCCATCATTGTAACAAACTTTTTCGGAACGGTTGACCCGCAAAGAGAAGCCATTCTCTCAATCTGCCTTTTATTGATTACAGGCATTATCCCTGCCTCAATAGGCACATTGATACCGGCAAGCTGACACCGTTCCAAAAATGAATAAAAATACTCATTATAAAAGAAAAGCTGTGTAATCAAATGATCAACGCCTGAGTCCACCTTGTGTTTCAGATTTTGAATGTCCTCAATTTTACTTGCGGACTCAATATGCCCTTCCGGATAGCAAGCAGCAATAATATCGAAATCGCCGTGAACCTTAATAAATGAAATCAAATCAGACGCATACTTAAAATCTCCCTTAACATATCCGCCGTCGGGTATATCGCCGCGCAAAGCCAATATATTTTCTATTCCTGCCGTTTCAAGTTCTCTTAATTTTGAAAGAACATCTTCTTTTGTCAGACCGATACATGGCAGATGAGCTGCGCTTTCAATACCATAGCTTCTGATCGTTTGTGCAATCTTAAAAGTTTCGTTATTATTCTTTCCTCCGCCTGCGCCGTAGGTCACACTGATAAAATCGGGAGACAGTTCCTTTAATTCATTCAGCGTATCATAAATCGTATTGACAGGTGATGTCGGTTTTGGCGGAAACACCTCATAAGACAGCACCGTCTTTTTCTTAAAAAGTTCCGTTGTTTTCATTTCTGATTTCCTTTGCTGCTATTACAAGATTTTTAAGGCTTGCAGCAGTTTCATCGACTCCTCTTGTTTTTAGTCCACAGTCCGGATTTATCCAAAGCTTGTCAGGACTGATTTTTTTCAGCATTTTATTAAGTGCAGATTTAATTTCTTCAACACAAGGTACTCTCGGAGAATGAATATCATAAACTCCGGGACCAACCTCTGTCTTAAAATTATTTTCTTTTAGTGAATCAAGTATCAACAAGTCAGAACGTGACGCTTCAAATGTAATAACATCTGCGTCCATATCATCAATTGCCTCAATAATGTCCGTAAATTCACTGTAACACATATGAGTATGAATTTGAGTTTCAGCCTTTACTCCGCTATGAACAAGCCGGAATGCCGGAATTGCCCAATCAAGATATTCTCCATACCAATCAGATTTTCTCAGTGGTAGTTTTTCACGAAGTGCTGCTTCATCTACTTGAATGGTTTTAATTTCGTTTGCTTCCAAGTCTAAAACTTCATCTCGAATAGCCAATGAAATCTGATAGGCACTTTCCTTTAACGATATATCCTCACGCGGGAATGACCAGTTAAGGATTGTTACAGGACCGGTGAGCATACCTTTCATCGGCTTTTCAGTAAGGCTTTGTGCATAGGCTGACCATTCTACTGTCATTGGCTTGTTTCTTGAAACATCTCCCCAAATTATCGGCGGTTTAACGCAACGAGTACCGTATGACTGTACCCATGCTTTTTCGGTAAACAAATATCCGTTTAGCTGTTCGCCGAAATATTCTACCATATCGTTTCTTTCAAATTCGCCGTGAACAAGTACATCAAGTCCGATTTCTTCCTGCTGTTTAACACATTCAGCAATCTTTTTACGGTTAAATTCAACATACTCACTTTGTGTAATATTACCTTTTCTAAAAGCAGTTCTGTTTGCTTTTACATCTGCTGTCTGTGGAAAAGAACCGATTGTAGTTGTTGGGAACATAGGCAAATTAAATTCTTTCTTCTGTATTTTTTCTCTTTCTTCAAAAGCAGGAAGTCTTGTGAAATCACTTTCATTTATGTTTAAAACTCTTTGCTGAACAGAAATATCATTACAGTCAGGTCTGTTTTGATGCAGTGAAACATTTGCTTTATATAATTCATTATTTTCATAGTCTGTTTCTGCCAATGTTTTTAATTCAGCAAGCTCTGTCAACTTTTCTTCTGCAAATGCAAAATGCTCGGTATACTTTTTAGGCAGTTTCGTTTCATTTTTCAGCGTATAAGGAACATGCAGCAATGAACAGGAAGTATTAATTACTGTTTCAAATCCTTTTGATTTTAATTCATTAAGCAAGACAAGAGTATTGGAATAATTGTTTTTCCAGATATTTTTGCCGTTTACAACTCCTGCAAAAAGAATTTTATCGCTTGGAAATCTGTTTTCTGATATAAGTTCAAAAGTTTTCTTTCCTTCAACAAAATCAAGTCCGATACCGTCAAAATCAAGTGAGCAAATATTTTTATAGCAGTCTCTTGCATCACCGAAATAAGTTTGGAGTAACACTTTTACTTTACCTTTCTCTGAAAGGATACCATTATACAGCTTTTCAAACAGTGCAATATCATCTGATATCAAGTCATAAACCAAATACGGCTCATCAAACTGCAGCCATTCAGCACCTAATTTATTGAATTTAAAAAGTAGTTCAGAGTATGCTTTTACGATATCGGCAACATAATCTTCGGATGTTTTTTTGCCTGTATATCTCAAAAGTTTAAGTAAGGTGAATGCACCGATAATCACAGGTTTGGTGTTAATACCCAAAGATTTTGCCTCTTCATATTCATTAAAAGGCTTTGTACCAACAAGTTTAATTTCAATATTATCATCAATTTCAGGCACCATATAATGATAATTTGTATTAAACCATTTTTTCATAGCAAGTGCTTTTACATCTCCTGATTTTCCTTGATAACCTCTTGCCATTGCAAAATAAGTATCAATCGGCGGCAAATTCAAAGAAGAATAACGGCTCGGAACAATATTAAAAAGCACTGCCGTATCCAGCATATTATCATAAAGTGAAAAATCATTTGACGGGATAAAATCAAGTCCCAATTCTTTTTGAATAAGCCAATTTTTCTTTCTGATTTCTTTTGCATTATTTCGAAGTTCGTCAGTTGAAATCTCATTTCTGAAATATTTTTCTGTTGCAAATTTAAGTTCTCTCAAAGATCCAACTCTTGGGTAACCGATAATTGAAGTACGCATATATTCTCTCCTAACACAATTTATTTAAAACAAAAGCCCTTCCGTGCTTAATACAATTAGCATAGCACAGAAAGGCTGATATGTGTTAATACTTGTTTTTGATACTTAGCCATAGATAAAAACTATGACATATAATTTTCGATATATTTCTTCAAATGCTCCAGATATCGTTCACTGACGGCACTAAGAGGTCTGTCCGTAGGTGAAATATATCCAATTTCCATAATTTCATCACTTTCAAGAGGAATTGAAACAATATCTGTTCCATTCAAGTCACTGCTTAAAATACCTGAAGATATGGTATAGCCATTCAAACCGATCAGCAGATTGAAAAGTGTTGCACGGTCTGTTACGATAATACTTTTAGGGCTTTCCTCTGTGCTATGCAGTTCTTCGGAATAATAAAAGGAGTTATTTATTCCCTGCTCATATGTCAAACGCGGAAATACTTTCAAATCATCAAGAGTGACCTTTTTCTTATGTGAGAGAGGATTATCTCGGCTGACAAAAACATGTGGTTTAGCAGTAAAAAGCGAAGAAAACTTTAAATCAGCATTATGCAGGATTCTAAGCACAACTTCACGATTAAAAATACTCAAAAACAATACGCCAAGTTCACTTCGTGATGTTCTGACATCCTCAATAATGTCATGAGTTCTCGATTCACGGAGAGTAAATTCATATTTGTTTTCACCATATTCCTTTACGAGTGCAACAAAAGCATTAACCACAAAAGCATAATGCTGTGCCGATATTGAGAAGACACGACGAATTGTTTCCTTTTTCTTATACTGCTGCTCCAACAATTCAGCCTGCTCAACAACCTGTCTTGCGTAAGAAAGGAATTTAGATCCCTCATCTGATAGATATACACCTCGATTATTACGGCAAAATATTGTAATGCCCATCTCTTTTTCAAGTTCGGATACCGATTTTGAAAGGCTTGGCTGTGCTACAAGAAGTTTCTGTGCAGCAGAAGTAATTGAACTACATTCTGCAATGGCTATGATATATTTTAATTGCTGTAAAGTCATTCCAAGAGTCTCCCTTCTATAGTATTTTTCATGATAATTATATCATATGAGCAGATTTTTTCAAGAAAACGATATATCTATTCCTGATGTAGCCCATGAGCCTGCTTTTTCTCATCAATCTTTCTGCGTAGCTTCCGGTTAATTGAAATTTTTTTTGCGTTCATTCTCCAAGTGGTCTTGAATTGTATGAGTAATTTGTCCAAGCAGGCGGAGTGAACCGAGAGCCGCGACCAATTGCGGTTAGATTTTATACTGTGGAGAAGCAAATCCACTGAACCAAGATTCAAATCACCGAACTCGGTTTTATAATCTGATGAATTGTAAGAGGGCATTTCATTCGGGTTGCGACTGAGGAAAACAAATTCATTAGATACAATAAATCTTTAGAATAGGGTTGTTGACATAACTGTTTATTTTGTATTTTCATTTTGAATATTATTTTTTTGCTCTAACATTTCTTTTAAAATTTTCATTGCCTTTTCATAACCTAAAGCAGATATTCCCACTCTATCGAATTTAACGGTAACTCGATTATCATTAAAATATTTTTGCTGAATCTGCGATACGGTTGGCATAATGATTGAAACTAAAGGCACTAATATTTCGATAAAATCATTCCCATCAAGAGAATCAATATATATTGCCTAGCTGTTAGGACAAGAATAAATAATATCATTTTTAACATCAGTAGCGTTAGGCGAAACCTCAAACCGTCAGATATAAAAGACGCCATAGACTTTTCATTATTGCTAAAGAAACAAAAAAGTACAATGAAATAAAAATTTCTTCAATGAAGTCCACTCTTGAATTTGATTCAGGATTAAAAAACTTAATTTATTTTGAAATCATACTAAATGCATAAACTAGCAATAAGCTACACTCATTGACAATATAATAAACTTTTTATATAATGTGGGTGTTGCATGGTTAACAATATAATTTTTATAATTATAATATTGTTATCATTATTACAAACAGACATTAAATAAGAAAATATATCAAAATAAAGGATAGAAAAATGACGACGAAAGATATAATAATCAGACACCATAACAGAAATATATCAGGACGATTGTATTTGCCGCAAAAAGATAAATGCTCTATGGTCATTTTCAGTCACGGCTTTAACGGCAGCGGTGATGATTTTTCAGAATATGCAAAAATATTAGCTGAAAACGGAATCGGTGCTTATATATTTGATTTTTGCGGAGGTTCGCTTCGTTCAAAAAGTGACCTATCCACAACGGAAATGACTGTTTTCACTGAAAAAGAGGATTTGTTTGCAGTAATAGATTTTATAGAAAAACAGCAGAATACCGCAAAGATTTTCTTATTCGGTGCGAGTATGGGCGGACTTGTCAGCGCATTGTGTGCGGAAGAGCGTGCTAATAAAATACAGGGTATGATTTTGCTTTATCCTGCGTTGTGTGTTGCTGATGATTGGAATAAACGCTTTTTAAATATTGAGGAAATTCCTGCCGTACATAGTGTTTGGAATGTCCCGCTTGGAAAATCTTTTTTTGAAACCTTGCATAGCTTTAATGTTTTTGAACATATAGGTAAATATCAAAAAGATATACTTATAATTCACGGCGATAAAGACAAAATTGTTCCGCTTGAATACAGCATAAGAGCAAATGAGATTTATACAAATTCAAAACTGAAAATATTTCAAAACGAAGGACACGGCTTTTCAGATATTAGTGCTGAAAAAACAATAAACATAATTGTGAATTTTATTTACAAAGAAGAACAGGATAAAAAATATCAAATTACTCCTTGAAAAAAGTTATCTTAGTTTAATGACTGTAAGTATTACTGACAGTGCAACCAGCATAGAAAATATAAAATTTCATTGACAAATTGCCTAAAATAGAGTATAATTGAATTGTAAGAAAATTCTATACAATAGTGAATAATGGCAATGAAGATTGAAGATAAAGAAAACTT
>ENA-ORLW01000562-ORLW01000562.1-human-gut-metagenome-genome-assembly--contig:-NODE-562-length-51819-cov-19.311082_pt1 | contig 51819 bp, 47 predicted proteins | sample MGYA00243017_ERZ508829 | MGnify/ENA primary metagenome ERZ508829 (study PRJEB26277, sample SAMN04329776) | human gut metagenome | biome: human-associated habitat | host: Homo sapiens | place: USA...
CGCCGAGGCATTCTTCTTTCGCGGGCATTCCCTTCGGGATGGGCGAGGGCTGAAGCCCTCGGTCCATGCGTTGGCGGGCGTTTGCGAGCTGGGCGGCAACGCCGCGATATGGAGTGACGGCTTCAGCCGTCACCGACCCGCCGAGGCATTCTTCTTTCGCGGGCATTCCCTTCGGGATGGGCGAGGGCTGAAGCCCTCGGTCGATGCGTTGGCGGGCGTTTGCGAGCAGGGCGGCAACGCCGCGATATGGAGTGACGGCTTCAGCCGTCACCGACCCGCCGAGGCATTCTTCTTTCGCGGGCATTCCCTTCGGGATGGGCGAGGGCTGAAGCCCTCGGTCCATGCGTTGGCGGACGTTTGCGAGCTGGAAGCTCGCCCTCCTTGGGGCGTCAGCCAATTTTCAATTTTCCATTTTCAATTACTCCGAGGGGTCGGAGGTCAGTCGGGATTGCGGCCTTCGGGGACTTCGGTGCGGAGGTGGTAGTGGTTTCGGAGGCCTTCGAAGGCATCGGGGTCGGCTTTGAGTGCGTCGGTGTCGAGTGTGGGGTCGTAGCTTTGTGTGAGGTCTCGGAAGCTCACGCATCCTGCCGGCGCCGGCGGCAGAGGCTGGTCGACGGTTACACGCGGCAGCATGAACATGGTGGTTACGGCGTCCATAACGACTTGGCTGGCGCGTATTTTGCCCTCGCGGGAGTATCCGGCGATGTGGGGAGTCGCGATGGCAGCGTCCTTGAGGAGCTCGCGGTCGATGTCGGGCTCGTTTTCCCAGCAGTCGATGATTAGGGGCCCTGTTTTGCCGGTTCGGTGAGCGTCGACCACGGCCTGAGTGTCGAAGACGGGACCGCGCGAGGAGTTAATGAGCACGGGTGCGCGTCGCAGCTTGGTCAGGAAGGCCTCGTCGACCATATGGTGAGTCGGATGTTCGCCGGAGCGGGTGTAGGGAACGTGGAAGGTTATGATGTCGGCCCGGGCGGCTATATCGTCGAGCGAACACCACTCGCCGGAGTCGCCGGCCTGTTGGCGTGGCGGGTCGCAGCGCAGCACTTTCATGTCGAACCCCCGTGCCCAGTTTTCGACGATGGAGCCGACGTGACCGAGGCCTACAATGCCTATAGTCAGGGTGTGGAGCGGGCGGTTCACTACCGCCAGCAGGGAGGCGAAAACATACTGCGCCACGGCCGGAGCATTGCACCCCGGGGCATTTACTACCGTGATGCCGCGCTCGGCGCAGTAGGGCAGGTCGATGTGGTCTGTGCCGATGGTGGCCGTTGCGATGAGCTTGCAGGCGCTTTTGTCGAGCAGCTCAGCGTTGCAGGCCGTTCGGGTTCGCACCACCAGCGCGGCGGCCTCGCGGACGGCCTTAGGCGTGATTTGGTCGGGCGCGAGGTAGCTTACGGTTGCGTAAGGGTCGAGGAGACCGCGCACAAAAGGCACGTTTTCCTCCACTATGATGTTCAGATTTGGGTTTGGCATATGAAAAGACTGACGTACACCGCCACAATAGCCAGAATGGGAATGAAGCTGCGGTCGGCGCGATGTGTGGAGAAATAATGCGTGGCCTGCAGGGCAGCGCAGAGATTCAGCAGCGGCAGGTAGGCAACCATATTGTTGAAGTCCAGGCATCCACCGACGATAGCGAAAGCGGCGACGACGGTTATGGCACCGTTGACGGCACGGCTTCGGGCGTTGTATGCTATGGTTTTGAAGAGGTTGAGGGCTATGCTGAGCACCAGGAGCACCGCCGTGAAGGCTATTGTGCCAAGGGTCAGGGCCATATCGGCAGCTTCGACGCCCTCGAAGAGGTTTCGGAACTCGGGAGCGTGGAGGTCGGAGGGGGTTATGATGCCGAATCCGGCCAGGAGCCACCACGGCGTTACAATGCCTACGGCGGCGGCAACGAGGGTGCGGCCGTTGAACACTCTCATCTGCGCGCAAACAATCAGGAAAGCCGGCATGAACAGCGCGAAGCAGTACTGCGTAGCCGTCAACGCCGACAGCATCATAAACACCAGGAAGACATGTCCCGAGGCCACCGGGCTGCGGTAGCGCCCGAAGAGCAGGTAGAGCCCCAGTGCGGCGGCCAGGGCGAGCACAGGGCCGGTGTAGAACTGGTCCATAAGCTGCGGTGTGGCCAGCTGCATCACCGTGAAGAGGGTGATATAGAGGGCGCTCATGCCGCGGAGAATGTTGAAAACCTTGCAGAGGAGAGCAGCGACGAGCACAATCAGACCATTGGTGACCATGGCGCCGATGAAGGACGGCCAACCCTCCGGGAACCATTCGTTGGCCGATGGCAAAGCGAAGCCACGGTCGCCGAGAATGGGAGGCACACCTCCACCGAGAAAGAAAAACAGGGCCGCCAGCACGCACAGCAGGCTCACCGCGGTGGCAAGACCGCGGCTGTGCATCATGCGGGTTAGGGTGACGGCGCGCACGGGAGAGGTGTTTATTTCAGCACGTCGCGGGCAATGTCGGTGCGGAAGCGCATATCCCGGAAGTGGATGTTTTCGAGGGCTTTATAGCTCTTTGCGGCGGCTTGGGCGAGGTCGGAAGCCAGGGAAGTCACGGCCAGCACACGTCCGCCGGCTGTTACAGGGCCGTCGGCGCCGGCTTTGGTGCCGGCGTGGTATACAGTGGATCCCTCCGGAGCGAGATTGCCCGAGATGAGGTCGCCCTTTCGGTATTCGCCGGGATATCCCCCGGCCACGGCCACCACAGTCACGGCCGCGCGCGGGTCGACATCGACGGAGTCGGCCTCGGTGAGGCGTCCTTGGGCGGCATGGAGCATAACGGGCAGGAAATCAGAGCTTATGCGAGGCATCACAACCTCAGTTTCGGGGTCGCCCATGCGCACGTTGTACTCGATGACCATGGGGTCACCGTCGGAGTTCATAAGACCCAAAAAGATGAATCCGCGATAGTCAATACCGTCGGCGATGAGACCGCGCACGGTTGGCACCACCACGCGCTGCTCGACGCGTTCCATGAAAGCTGCGTCGGCAAAAGGCGGGGGGCAAACGGCGCCCATGCCGCCGGTGTTGAGGCCGGTGTCGCCGTCGCCGGCGCGCTTGTAGTCCTTTGCGGGAGCGAGAATGCGGTAATTGCCGGCGCCGTCGGTGATTACAAACACCGAGCACTCTATGCCGGAGAGAAATTCCTCGATCACCACCGTAGCCGACGCGGCGCCGAACTGCCCGTCGAGCATGGTGCGGAGCGAGCGTTTGGCGCTCTCCAGGTCGGGCTCGATGAGAACGCCTTTTCCGGCGGCAAGACCGTCGGCCTTAAGCACATATGGCGCCTTTAGCGACTCAAGGAAGCGGAATCCGTCGTCGATTGTGGCGGCGTCGACGGTGAGATGTCGCGCTGTGGGAATACCGTGGCGCCCCATGAAAATCTTTGCAAAATCCTTGCTGCCTTCCAGGCGCGCGCCGTCGGCGCCGGGGCCCAGGAGGGCAACTTTGCGGGCACCTTCGGGTCGACTTTCGAGTGCCTGGCGCAGACCCTTTACCAGCGGGTCTTCGGGACCAGCGACCACGAGGTCGATGGCGTGCTCGTCGATGGCTGCGCACACAGCGGGAAAGTCAGCGGCGCCGAAGTCCAGGTTAGTGCCGTATGCGCCGGTACCGGCGTTGCCGGGTGCTATGAAGAGCTTGCCCAGCATCGGGCTTTGACTGATTTTGCAGGCCAGGGCCGACTCCCGGCCTCCGCTGCCTAAGAGCAGCACGTTTATTTTGCTGGTTTCCATTTATGCGTTTTCTTCGGTGTTGTCAGTGGAGTCCTTGCGACGACGGGCGCGCCATGCCGGCCGCAGCACGATTTGCTTGCTTTCGGGAATGCTTGGTGTCTTGCCCAGACGCCGCAGGTCGAGGGGTCGGCGTGTTTCCTTTTCGCCGTCGGCCTCGGAGCGTTTTTTCTGCCAGGGTTTACGAGGCGCTTCGTCCCATGCTCGGCGGAAGCGTTCGCCGGGGGTTTGCCGGGGTTCGAAGCCACGTTGGTCCTTGCGTCGGGTCGGTCGGTCGGTACGCTCCTCCTTGATAGAACCGCCTGCTGCGCGGAAGGCCTTCTTTTTACCTTCGAAAATGACGTATTCGCGCAGCTCGCAGTCCAGGCCGCCGTTGTTGAGGGCGATGCGCTGCGAGGGTGCAAGGCCTATTTCGCGGAAATATTCGTCGGTGTAGCCGATAATCCAAGCGTGGTAGCCGGTGAAGACGTGCTTGAGCGTGGTTCCGATGGCTGCGTACAGAGCCGACATGTCGTCGGCGCCTATGCGCTTGCCGTAAGGCGGATTGGTCACGAGCACACCGGCCGGTTGGGGTGCTGACTCCCACTTGGCGATGCTCTTGACTTCCAGAGATATGAAACGAGCCACGCCGGCGCTTTTTGCATTCTCGCGCGCTATTTCGACTGCTCGAGGCGAAATGTCGGCTCCCACGATAGGAACGGTGATTTCGCGGTCGCCGCTGTCGTCGTTGTAGATTTTGTCGAGGAGTTCGGGGTCGAAGTCGGGCCAGTTCTCAAAGGAGAAGTGGCGGCGGAAGATACCCGGGTTAATGCCACCGGCGATTAGGGCGGCTTCGATGAGGAAAGTGCCTGAGCCGCACATAGGGTCTACGAAAGGCGTTGTGCCGTCCCAACCCGAAAGCATTATGATACCTGCGGCGAGCACCTCGTTGATAGGCGCTTCGGTCTGCATTTTGCGGTATCCGCGCCGGTGGAGGGACTCTCCGGAAGAGTCAAGGCTTAGAATGACCTCACGGCCGGCTATGTGAACGTTGATCATGATGTCGGCGCCGTCGAGTCGAACACGAGGGCGCTGGTCGTCGCCGAGATGGTCGCGGAACCAATCGACGATGCCGTCTTTGACGCGGTAAGTGACAAACTGCGAGTGGCGAAACTCGTCGCTGAAAGCAACAGTGTCGATAGAAAAAGTCTGGGTCACCGACATAAGGGAACCCCAGTCGAATTCTTTAACGCGGTCATAAAGCTCGTCGGCGTCGCGAGCGGAGAATTTGCAGAACGGTTTGAGAATACGGAGAGCCGTTCGGCAGCACATATTTGCACGATATAGCAGCTCGAGGTCTCCGCAGAAAGACACCATTCGCTTGCCTTCCACTATATTAAGGGCGCCGAGCCCTTCCAGTTCTTTGGCGAGAACACCTTCGAGGCCTTGGAAGGTCTTCGCCACCATTTCGAATGTCGTTTTCATCAAGTCAAATTTTTACGCTGCAAAGTTACGGATTATCTTGCAGACGTCAAAGCTCGCGGCCCCGGATGTACATCCGTTCTATCCACGGGGTAGTATAGGCGTAGGGAATGAATTCGAGCGAAGGCACCGGGCGGCTGACTATCAGAGAGGCTGCTCGGCCCCGTGCTATAGAGCCGACAACATCGGCCAGCCCCATAGCGGCGGCGCCGTTTATCGTGCAGGCCGCCAGGGCCTCCACGGGGTTCAGACGCATCTTTATGCAACCGAACGCCCAGACCATGCGCATGTCGCCGCTTGGCGAGGAGCCGGGGTTGTAGTCGCTTGCCAGAGCTACCGTCAGACCGGAATTCACGGCGATTCTCGCGGGTGCGAACGGCATGCCCAGGAAGAAGGAAGCCCCCGGGAGCATAGTCGCTATGGTGTCGGAAGCGGCCAGGGCGTCTATTTCGGGCTGCCCGATGCGCTCGAGGTGGTCGACGGAGAGAGCTCCGCGAGCAACGCCCACCTGCACGCCACCGCTGACGTCGAGCTCGTTGGCGTGTATTTTGGGACGCAATCCGAAGTGCGCTGCGGCAGTGAGTATTCGGTCGGTTTCGTCGACGGTGAAGAAGCCTCGGTCGCAGAACACGTCGACGAAGTCGGCGAGCCCCTCGGCGGCAACCGCCGGGAGCATCTTGTTGATGACCATATCGACGTATTCGGCCTGACGCCCGGCGTACTCTCGGCCCACGGCGTGAGCGCCGAGGAAGGTTGCACGGATGTCGAGCGGCGAATTTTCGCGTAGGCGCGCTATGATGCGCAGCATACGCAGTTCGTCGTCGAATGTGAGGCCGTAACCGCTCTTGATTTCGACAGCTGCGGTACCCTTTGCTGCGATTTCGTTCAGACGCTGCTGGGCGCCGAGGTATAGTTCCTCGTCGGAGGCTTGGTGGAGTCGGTCGGCGCTGTTGAGGATACCTCCTCCTCGTGCGGCTATCTCTTCGTAGCTCAGACCGTTGATTTTGTCGACGAACTCTCCCTCTCGGCTTCCCGCGTAGACAAGATGAGTGTGGGAGTCGGCGAAGGCCGGAATTACAACTCGGCCGGTAGCGTCGACAACATTGGCGTTTTCAAGGCGAGAGGGCTCCAGCGAGTCCATGGTGCCGAAGTCGGCGATGGTGCCGGTTTCGGTGTCGATTTGCACGAAGGCGTTCTCCAGCGAGCGGAACCCGCGCTCCATATCCTTGCCGCTGAGGCGGGTAACGTCCGGGTCGACGATGCCGCAAAGGCGGCTTATGTTGATGATGAAAGTGCTTGCCATGTAGTTTTTAACCCTTTATGCAGCCGATTAGTTCATAGAGGCCACAAAGTCGACGGCAGACTCGATAACGGGGCTCATCACGGTGTCGGCGTCGATGAACCCGACATGGCGCCGGAAGTCCTCGTGGACCTTCTCGATAGGCAGCGAGGAGCGGAGAGGTCGTCTGAAATCGAGAGCCTGTGCGGCGTTGATAAGTTCTATTGCCAGCACTCGCTCCAGATTGTCGGCCACCCGCAGCAGCTTGGTCGCAGAGTTCGCGCCCATGCTGACATGGTCTTCCTGACCTTGCGAGGAGGGGATGGAGTCGCAGCTTGTTGGCCAGCACAGCCCCTTGTTTTGATTGACTATTGAGGCGGCGGCGTACTGCAGAATCATGAAACCGCTGTTGAGGCCGGGCTTTGCGACCAGGAACGAAGGCAGGCCGCGGGTTCCGGCGATGAGTTTGTAGATACGACGTTCGGAGATGTTTGCCAGCTCGCTCAGGGCGATGCAAAGGGAGTCCATGGGCAGGGCGATGGGTTCGCCGTGGAAGTTGCCGGCCGAAACGATGATGTCCTCGTCGGGGAAAATTGTCGGATTGTCGGTGGGACTGTTTATTTCGTCTTCGACGACAGCGGCCACGTGGTTTATAACGTCGAGGACAGCTCCGTGTACCTGAGGAATGCATCGGAAGGAGTAGGGGTCCTGAACGTGTGCTTTTGGGTGCTCGATAATCTGGCTTCCGCGAAGAAGGTCGCGGAACACTTGAGCCGTTTCGATCTGGCCACGGTGGTGCCGAACGGCGTTAACCTCGGCACCGAAGGGCTCAATGCGGCCGTCGAAAGCATCGAGGCTCATTGCGCCTATTGTCGCGGCGGCCTTCCAGAGACGCCGGGCGCGCAGGATTGCCTCGACGGCGTGTGCGCTCATGAACTGAGTTCCGTTGAGGAGCGCCAAGCCTTCCTTGCTTTGAAGTTCGACGGGCTCCCATCCTTTTTCGGCGAGGACGTCGGCGGCGCGACGGCGCTCACCTTTGTAGATAACCTCACCGAGCCCCAGAATGGGGAGGCTGAGGTTTGCCAGTGGCGCAAGGTCGCCGCTGGCGCCGAGCGAGCCCTGGCTGTAGACCACCGGCAGGATGTCTTCGTTGTAGAAATCCAGCAGGCGCTGTACCGTTGCGAGCTGAACCCCCGAATTACCGTAGCTCAGGCTCTGGGCTTTGAGAAGAAGCATTAGCTTCACAATGCGGGGGCTGACCGGCTCACCGACCCCGCAGGCGTGGCTCATCACGAGGTTCTTCTGGAGCTGCCTCAGGTCGGAAGGCTCGACCTGGATGTTGCAGAGCGAGCCGAAGCCGGTGTTGATGCCGTAGATAGGCTCGCGGCATGTTGCCATCTTGCGGTCGAGGTATTGACGGCATCTGTTAATGCGATTTTTAGCGTCGTCGGAGAGCTCAAGGCGCAGGGCGCCATCCAGGATATGGCCCACATGGGCGATACTGAGGCGCTCGGCGCTGATTTGGTGGACTTTGGTGTTCATTTCAGGGCATTGGTTATGAGAGAATCGTCTGCAAAATTGGGGAGAGTTACTTCGAGCAGTGGGGTTCGTGCCATTTCGCGCTCTATGGCTGCGCGGGCACCGGCATTGCGTGCCCAGGAGCGGCGTGCTATGCCGTTGTTGACGTCCCAGAGCAGCATCGACCGTATACGGCGCTCGGCCTCCGGGGTGCCGTCGACGACCATGCCGAAGCCGCCGTTGACGACTTCACCCCAGCCCACACCTCCGCCGTTGTGGAGGCTGACCCATGTAGCTCCGCGGAAAGAGTCGCCGATGACGTTGTGGACGGCCATATCGGCCGTAAAGGCCGAGCCGTCGTAGATATTAGAAGTCTCGCGATAGGGCGAGTCGGTACCGGAAACGTCGTGGTGGTCGCGACCGAGGACGACCGGGCCGTGCAGACGCCCGTCGGCGACGGCCTTGTTGAAGGCAAGGGCTATGCGTGTGCGGCCCTCGCTGTCGGCGTAGAGGATTCGGGCCTGTGAGCCAACGACGAGCTTGTTGCGGCCGGCTTCTCGAATCCAGTGGATGTTGTCGCGGAGCTGCCCGCGAATATCGTCGGGCGCCTCGGCCTCCATTTCGCTGAGTACCTCTTCGGCAAGTCGGTCGGTCAGCTCGAGGTCGTCGGGGTCGCCGCTGGCGCATACCCACCGGAAGGGACCGAACCCGTAGTCGAAGAAAAGCGGTCCCATAATGTCCTGAACGTACGATGGATAGCGGAAAGTCCCGTCGGCCTTGAAGATGTCGGCGCCGGCGCGGCCGGACTCCAGCAGGAAGGCATTGCCGTAGTCGAAGAAGTACATTCCGGCGTCTGTAAGCTTGTTGATGGCCTCCACCTGCCGGCGGAGAGAGGCCTGTACGGCAGCTCGGAACTCTTCGGGCTGCTCAGCCATCATGCGCTTGGCTTCCTCGAATGAAATACCGGCCGGGTAGTATCCTCCGGCCCACGGATTGTGGAGGGAAGTCTGGTCGGAGCCCAGGTCGACCTGAACGCCGTCGGCGGCAAGACGCTCCCACAGGTCGACGACATTTCCCTGGTAAGCCAGGCTTACGGCCTCGTGATTGCGGCGCGCTTGGGCAGCTCGGTCCAGCAGCGGAGTGAGCTCGGTGAATACCTCGTCGACCCAGCCCTGGCTGCGACGCTTCTCAACGGCCTCGGGATTTATTTCCGCAACTATAGTCACCACACCGGCGATATTGCCGGCTTTTGGCTGAGCGCCGCTCATGCCGCCGAGACCGGCGGTGACGAAGAGCATGCCACCGAGCCCGTCGGCGCCATTGGCACGACGGCGGCCGGCGTTGAGAACGGTGATGGTTGTGCCGTGTACGATACCCTGCGGGCCGATGTACATATAGGAGCCGGCGGTCATCTGACCGTACTGGCTCACGCCAAGAGCGTTGAAGCGCTCGTAGTCGTCCTGTTTGGAGTAGTTGGGAATCACCATACCATTAGTAACCACCACGCGTGGCGCATCGGGATGCGAAGGGAACAGGCCCAGGGGATGGCCCGAGTACATGACCAAAGTCTGGTGGTCGGTCATACGGCTGAGGTAGCTCATGGTGAGAAGGTACTGGGCCCAGTTTTGGAAAACGGCCCCGTTGCCGCCGTAGGTGATAAGTTCATGGGGATGTTGGGCAACGGCCGGGTCCAGATTGTTCTGAATCATCATCATTATAGCTGCCGCCTGAGGGCATTTTGCGGGATATGCGTCGACCGGCCGCGCATACATTTTGTAGTCGGGGCGGAATCGGTACATATAAATTCTGCCTCTTTCGCGTAGTTCGGCGGCGAATTCCGGCGCCAGCGTGGCGTGCCATTCCTCAGGGAAATATCGCAGGGCATTTCGCAGAGCGAGACGCTCTTCGTTCTCGCTCAGAATAGGTTTGCGTCTTGGCGCATGGCTCACGTTGGGGTCCAAGGGCTTGGGAGCAGGAAGTTCCTTAGGCAGCCCTTGCATTATTTGCTCTTTGAATTGTTGGTCTGTCATGGTAGATTGAGGTGTTTGGTGCAAAGTTAAAAAAAATTCCCCGATTTACAACATCCGGAGCCATATGATGGTGGCATTTTCGGATTCCCTTCGGGTCGATGGTAGTGGAGAAACGAAGAAAGGCAGCCGGAGCTGCCTTTCTTGTGTGTGGATGTGCCGGGAGGGGGTTACTCGACGGTCCAGGTGTCGCCGGCGAGAATCATGTCGCGAAGGGAGTCGAAACCTTTCTTTGCGCGGACCTGCTCAACTTGCTCTGCGACAGCTTCGTCGTAAGACGGCGTTGTTACGTCGCGAATGACACCGAGAGCCACCGGGAGAGAAGAACCGTCCATCATAGCGAGCTGCTGGTGGAGGAAGTTCGAGGGCGTATGAGCGTCGTGAACGAGAACGTCGTCGATGGAGTATCCGTCCTGACCGATGGTGACGGCTTTGAGGAGGAATCCGTCGCGAACGAGGCCTTTGTCTTTGTTTGCGCCGAAGATCATTTTTTCGCCGTGGCGAAGGAGGATAGTTTTGTCGGCACGAACTTCGCGGTCGGTAATGGCGTTGTGGATGCCGTTGTTGAAGATGACGCAGTTCTGGAGCACTTCGACGACAGCAGCACCTTTGTGCTGAGCGGCGGCTACCATAACGTTGCGGCTTGTTTCGAGCTCGACGTCGATGCTGCGTGCGAAGAAGTTACCTCTGGCACCGAAGACGAGTTCAGCGGGAATGAAAGGGTCTTCGACGGTTCCGTAAGGGCTTGACTTGCTGACGAAACCACGGTCGGAAGTGGGAGAGTACTGACCCTTTGTGAGGCCGTAGATTTTGTTGTTGAACAGGAGGATGTTGATGTCGACGTTTCGTCGGATAGCGTGGATGAAGTGGTTTCCGCCAATGGCGAGGCCATCGCCGTCGCCGCTGACCTGCCACACGGTCATATCGGGATTAGCCACTTTGAAACCGGTAGCGATGGCAGCTGCACGCCCATGGATAGTGTGGAATCCGTAGGTGTTCATGTAGTATGGCAGGCGCGAGGAGCAACCGATACCTGAGATAACGGCAGTGCGGTGAGGAGGCACGCCGAGGGTAGCCATGGCTTTGTGGAGCGTGTTGAGGATAGCGTGGTCGCCGCAACCGGGGCACCAACGAACGGCCTGGTCGCTTTTGAAGTCGGCGGGTGTGAAAGAGTTCTGGCACATAGTTACTTTTCCTCCATAATTTTAGCCACGGCGTCAGCCACTTCGCCTGCTGCGAAAGGCTGGCCCTGGATTTTGTTTATGCGGCGAATGATTTTACCGGGGAAACGGCACTGCAGGTAGTCGGCGAACATGCCGGTGTTCAGTTCGGCGACGATTACGTTTCGGTACTTGTTGATAATGTCGGCGGTGTTTGCCGGCAGAGGATTGATGTATCGGAAGTGTGCGAGAGCGAGAGGTTTGCCGGCAGCGTTGAGTGCTTCGGTGGCAGTGCGGAGATGTCCGTAGGTACCACCCCATCCGATGAGGAGGGTGTCGGCGTCGGGGTTGCCGATAATATCGAGTTGAGGGATGTCGTCGGCGATGCGTGCAATTTTTTCGCGACGGAGTTCGACCATTTTGGCGTGGTTGGCGGGGTCGGTGGAAATAGCGCCGTTTTCGGGGTTTTTCTCGAGGCCGCCGATGCGGTGTGCGGCGCCTTCGGTACCGGCCACGGGCCAGTATCTGCCGAGGTTTTCGCGGCGGAGGTAGGGGCTCCATGTACCTTCGGCGAGCATATCGGCGGGGACGTCGGGAGTTTTGATTTCGGGGAATTCGTCGGCTTCGGGAATTCTCCATGCGGAGGAGCCGTTACCGATGAAGGCGTCGGAGAGGACGATAACGGGCGTGCTGTGCTCGACGGCGATGCGGCAAGCCTCGAAAGCCATAGTGAAGCAGTCGGTGGGAGAGGCGGGAGCGACGACAGCGACGGGGCTTTCGCCATTACGGCCGTAGAGAGCCTGCATGAGGTCGGTCTGTTCGGTTTTGGTCGGGAGACCGGTGGAGGGTCCGCCACGCTGTACGTCGATGACCACCAGAGGCAGCTCGGCCATAACCGCCAGACCGATTCCTTCGCTCTTGAGGGCGAGGCCGGGACCCGAGGTGGAGGTCACGGCGAGGTTACCGGCGAAGGAAGCGCCGATAGCGGAGCAAACACCGGCAATTTCGTCCTCCATCTGGCAGGCTTTAACGCCGAGGTCTTTGCGCTTTGCGAGCTCGTGGAGGATGTCGGTGGCGGGGGTAATGGGGTATGAGCCCAGGAAGAGAGGGCGGCCGCACTTTTCGGAGGCCATGATGAGACCCCATGCTGTAGCGGTGTTGCCGTTGATGTCGGTGTAGACGCCGGGTCTGGGGTCTTCGGTTTCGACCTTGTAGGTTGAGACAGAGGCGTGGATATTGTGACCGTAGTCGAAGCCGGCGCGGAGCACTTTGGCGTTGGCTTCGAACACGGCGGGTTTCTTGGCGAATTTTTTGCGGAGGTGGTGCTCGGCGGCTTCGAGTGGGCGGTCGAAGAGCCAGCAAACGAGACCGAGCGCAAAGATGTTGCGGCACTTAAGGACGCTCTTGTTGTCGAGGCCGCTGTCGGCCAGAGCGGCCTTGGTCATCGTAGTGACAGGCACTTCGACAATCTGCGCCTTAATGCCGAGTTCCTCGAAAGGCCGGTCGGTGGTGTACTTGGCCTTCTTGAGGTCGGACTCACGGAAGGAGTCGATGTCGACGATGATGACGCCACCGGGTTTTAGGAACTTGTGGTTCTGCTTCAGAGCGGCGGCATTCATAGCCAGGAGGACGTCGCAGCTGTCGCCGGGAGTGTGGACGTCGTGGCCCACGCTGACTTGGAAGCCGGAAACTCCGCCGAGAGAGCCCTGCGGGGCGCGTATTTCGGCGGGATAGTCGGGGAAAGTGGAAACCTGATTTCCCAGGCCGGCCGAGACATTGGTGAAGATGTTGCCTGCAAGCTGCATGCCGTCGCCGGAGTCGCCGGAGAAACGGACCACTACTTTGTCAAGCACCTTTACGTTGGTCTTTTCTAACATGATATAGATAACGATTCAAGTTACTTAGGAACTGACTTGTGGGCGCTGCACGGCCCGAAGGGTGCAGCACGGGGCAAAGATAGTCACAATTTTCGGCATAGCGGCCAAATTCGCGAAAAAAATCTTTAATAAACCCAAATAAAAATTCAGAGGGTTTGGCCGGTGAAGGTAGCGGCGGGGAGGGCCAGAAGGATGGCGGCTCGAGCGGGAGCGGGATTCGCCGGAGCGACGGCGTTCGAGATTTTTATATTTGGGAGGGAGAAAGGCTTGTCGGCCAGGGCTATGCAACGGCCGGATTCGGAGAGTGCGTCGGCCATACACTCGGGGACATGGGAGCCGTCGACGATCAGGATTTCGGGTCGGCCCATTTTGGCAAGAACATAGTCGGCAGCGGCCTGGGGCGCCATGGGGAGAAGGCGTGCGCCGATGCGGAAGGCGGCGTTTTGGGTGGCGGGGTTATTTATTTGGCCGCATACCAAAGCGAGACGGCATCCGGCTTCGGCGAGAGCGCGTGTCGCTTCGGCAAAGGGTGCGGATGGTTCGGCCTCGGGGGAGTAGGCAAGGACGATGCGCTCGGGGAAGGGGAAGGTCACCGAGCCTTTTCGGCGCACGGCGGGTGCTGTGTGGGCAGCGGCGCGCGCACGGTCTTCCATTTTCTTTTCGAGGTAGTTGTCGGCCATATCGTGGGCAAAATTAGCGTTTTTTGCGGGTTCGACAAAATGTTAAACGGGTGTAGGTGCCCAAAAGAGGCAAAATGCGCCTCGGGCGGGGCTATAATTTTGCAACATCAACCCAAACCAACGAATTATGGAAACGAACACAAAGCAAACAGAGGCGGAAGCTGCCGCAGCCGTGGAAGTGCCGCAGCCGCCACCTCCTCCTGCGGAGGCGCTTTCGGCATCTGACCCGGTTCAGGCGGCAGCACAGAAGCATCCGGCGCTGGCAGCCTTTCTGGAGGCGGTGGCCGGTGGCGCCGAACCCGGCGAGGCTGCGGAGAAGCACTTCGGGGCCGTCCACAAAGAGGCCTGCGCCGAAGAACCGGCCGAGCCGGCGATGTACCGCAGCAGCCTGGAGCCGCCCGGTGCTCCTCGGCCCTTCCCGACCTTTCTGAGCAGCATCAGCCGCAGCGTGTGGGACTAAGAGCTTGTCACATTTATTTTTAAACAACCTCTAAAACATTACAAACCCCTTAACCTAAACTAATTATGAGTACAGCAACAGGAAGTATGGGCGGCACGCACATCAGCGGCCAGCCCCTGACGGCGAAAATCATGGACGAGGTAACCCCCGGGTTGCTTCAGAACTCCATCGACGAGCGCATCATCAAAGTACGCCCCATGTCGACCCCTATCGACCAGCTGTCGCGCTGCGTGGGAGCCCGCACAGCGTCGGCGATGACGGTGGAGTACTACTCGGTCGACACAAAGAAGACCGAGACCACCGTAACAGACGCGGTAGAGGACGAAACGGCCCGTCGGCAGACCGACGGCAACTTCCGCTTCAATCTGCCGGTTGCCGACACCTCGATTTTTGAGGTGAGCGAGACCATTCTTCTGCCGGGGGTGAAGGGCACCGACACGGCTGGAGCGAGCGTGCAGGGACCTCTGATGTGCTATGTGGTTGGTAAGGACGCCGATATGCTGCAGGTGTATCCGCTGAACCTTGCCGCGGAGGCTTCGGCGACCACGGTGGCAGTGCCTACCATAGCGTCGGGCGAGCGCGTGGTGCGCATGGGCCGCGCGGCCTCGGAACTCGATGTGCAGACGGCGCAGTTCTCGGCGCTGCCTGTGAAGGCCTACAACAACTGCCAGATTTTCAAGATGCAGGTCGAGCAGGGCACACTGGCCAAGATAGCTCGCAAGGAGGCCGGCTGGACCTTCACCGACCAGGAGGAGGCAGCTATCATCGACATGCGCCTTGGCATGGAGAAAAACTTCCTCTTCGGTAGCCGCGCACGCATCTACGACACCACCCGCAACGAGTACATCTACTTCACCGGCGGCATCTGGCAGCAGGCGGCCGGCGAGCACCAGCTGACGCTGAGCGGCATGACCGAGCAGAAGCTCATCGACCTGTGCGCCAAAGCCTTTACGGGCAATAACGGCAGCAAGCGCAAGATCCTCATCGCGGGAACGGAGCTTGTGAGCGCCATCAGCAAAATCCAATTTACCCGCAGCCTCCGCGCCGGGGAGTCGATGACGCGGTGGGGCGTTAAATTCGGGCAGATCGAGAGCAACTTCGGCACGCTGTACGTTCTCCACAGCGAAGTCTTCGACCAGTGCGGCCACAGCCGCGACGGCTTCGTTCTGGACCCGGACTACATGACCAAGTATGTTCATGTTCCTTTCCGAGCCGAGACCCTCGACCTTCGCAGCTCGGGTGTGCGCAACACCGACGCCGTGGTACTCACCGAAGCCTCCTGCCTGGTGCTTCGCTATCCTCAGAGCCACCTTCGCGTGATCGGCGCTTAATACCACACACATTACCAACCGGCCCGGGCAGAAAGGATGCCCGGGCCTTATTATAGCACAATGACATACACCAAACAACAGATGATAGCCTACGCCAGGATGCGTCTGGGTCTCGACCACAGCCTGAGCGGCTGCGAGGCCGAACAGACCGACGGCATCGACAGTGACCGCTTGATAGGCTATGCGGTGCGGCAGTGGTATCTGGACGTTCTTGCCAAGGGCGAAGAGGGCGCTGTAGAGAGGCGTCCGCTTGATGTGGTTGTCGCCACCCCGTCGGGGAGCACGGGCGGCGAGCGGCTCAAGCTGCCGGAGAAGGCGGTGCGCGTGCTGACGGTTCGGCTCAACGGCTGGCACCACGCCGTTGTTCCGCTTGGGCCCGAGGAGATGGACGTCACCATCCGCCGTCAGCTCAACGCCTATTCGGCGGCCACGGTGCGAAACCCGGTCGCTGTTGAGACTGCCGACGGCCATATAATGGCGTGGCCCTCGGGCGACGGCTACGGGCCGCCCGAAGTCTACGGCACCATCGACGACGGCGAAAATCTCTATACCTTCGGCGAGGGGGCACTGGCTTCGCTGGACAGCTATCTTCACAAAATAAGAATCACCGACTATGCAAGTTTCTAAAGTATTCAGCCGTGCCTACGCGGCCTGGAGTGGTTGCGGCAACCTGCGCAGCCGCCGCGAGCGGTGCAAGCGGTTCACCTACGGCGACCAGTGGGGCGACGCCGTTCCCGACGGCCACGGAGGCTATATCCGCGAAGGGCAGCAGATTGTCGACCAGGGCAAGCGACCCTACACCAACAACCTTATCCGGCAGCTCGTCAAGGGCGTGGTGGGGCGCTACCGCACCATAGCCCGGGAGCAGGGTTACTACGGGGGCTGCGTAGGGGCCATTGCGCGGCGCAATGCCCTTGAGGAGCTCGATGCCCGCGCGCTGGAGGAGTTTCTCATTTCGGGATGCGCCATACAGCGTGTTTCCGACGAGCGACGATGGAACGGCAATGGCGTTTGGGTCGACAACGTAGACCCTCGGCGCTTCTTCGTCAACGCTTTCACCGACCCACGCGGTTGGGATATCGATTTGGTAGGAATGCTTCACGACATGAGTCTTCCGGAGCTCATCAACCGCTTTTCGGGGGGCGACGGCGTTCGGGCGGCGGAGCTGAAGCGCATCTACAGCGGCGTTGATGCAGAGCCGTCGATAGCGTCGGCTGCCGGCGCGGTCAGCTTCCACGTCAGCGCCGACCCGGAGCGCTGCCGTGTCGTGGAAGTGTGGAGTTTCGACAGCCGACCGAGCGCCGACGGCAGCTCCAACGCCGAGTTCTGCTGGCACTGCCGCAACTTCGCGCCCGACGGCACACTTCTTGCGGAGTACGACTCGCCGTATGCTCACGGCTCGCATCCCTTCGTAATCAAGTTCTATCCCTTGACCGACGGCGAGGTGCACAGTTTCGTGGAGGACGTACTGGACCAGCAGAAGTTCATCAATCGCCTGATAGTGATGCTCGACCACATCACGGCGTGCTCGGCGAAGGGCGTGCTGCTCTATCCCTTGGACCAGTTGCCGGAGGGCATCACCCTGGACCAGGTGGTCGACGTTTGGGCGCAGGCCGACGGGCTGATACCGGTTACGGGCCGTGGCGCCGTAATGCCGCAGCAGGTCAGCGGCTCGGGGGCGAGTGCTGGCGCCTACCAGCTGCTGGACATGCAGATGAAGCTCTTCGAGCACGTCAGCGGCGTGGGTTCAGCGCTGATGGGCCGTAGCCAGAACGCCCGGGGTGCGGACATGCTTGCCAGCGAGGTTCAGAACGCCACCACGGCTCTGGCCGACCTCTTCGAGAGCTTCCGGGCTTTCACCCGGCTGCGCAACGAGAAGGCTCTGCGAGTGCGGAGCGCGGTAAGAACAGACAATTGACAATATTGAGGAGTCCCCATGAGGGGATGCTCAAGGACTGCAAACAGCCGGTTTGCAACCGGCAGCCGGAATCTATAGAGGGTGTATCAAATTTAGATGCACCCTCTTTTGGCGGTTACCCCGGGCGGTAAGAGTGGTTGGACAATTCAACAACATTACTAATAGAGTTGCCGAAGATAGTCTTCCTATGATGTCAAAGGGTTAACGGCACAAAGTTAGCGAAAGTTTTTTTAGATTAGCAAATTTGATAATTTATGGGAAAGGGAGAATGAGGCGTATGGTAGTTTGGGCACGAGCGGCGACGACACCGGCGCCGGTAGAGACGTTGCTGTAGGCCCACATGGGGTCAGCGAGTCCGATGTCGCCCATTTCGCCGGAGATACCCTCGTCGGCGTTCCAGAGGTATACTCGCCAGTTGTAGTAGCTTTCGGAGACGGCGTAAATGGTGAAATCATAACCCATGGCGGTGTCGGCGGGAGGATTATCGTTGTATGCTATAATTTCGGCGTGTGCGCGGCTGAAGTCCAGACGCAGGGTATAGTCAGCGCCGTCGAACTGTCGGTCGGTGAAGAAAGTGTAGCCGAATGTGTCGTTGTTGCCCATTGCCGACTCGAAAGCACCGATGTGTTCGCCGAAAATAGGCTCGGACTCGTAGCGGAACTCTCCGCCGTAGAAATTGACGTTGTGCAGTTCAGACACATCGGGGTCCTCGGGTTGGGTGCTCTCGGGGAATGTGCTCCACTTGAGCTCGTAGTAGTTTTTCCGGCCGGGGATGTCGAAAATGGTGATTCGGGCCCGGACGTCCATCCACGCGTAGCTGAGGGTGAAGTCGCCGTAGTCGTCGACGCCGCAGTCTGTTCTGGAGAGGGAGTATTTCAACTCGGGGGAGAGTGGCGCATGGGGCACGACCACGGAAGCGGCAGCCTCGCCGTAGCGGGTGCTGACGGCCCGGATGGCGATAGAGTCGCCCTCGGCGGCGATGTATCCCTCGGGAGCAGGGAGGCCGTTGACGGTAATCACAATGGTAGCATCGTCGACGGTCCGGTCGGGATTTATGCCGGCGTTGTAGGCCCAAGTGTGCGAAAGCTGCACCTCGACGGGCTCGCCGGCTGTAATGAGCGAGTTTATGCACAGCACCTCTTGCGATGGAATCTTGGGGCCGAAATCCTTGTAGCAGCCTGTGAGCGTCAGGGCCAGCACCGCCGGGAATATTTTGTTCAGAATTGCCATGTGTATGAAACTGAGGGGATTATAGGCAACATTCGCACTTTTTGGAACACGGGATAATGGTCCAAAGTGGCCCAACCGGGTCCGGAGGCGGCGACAAGACGTGTGGCGCGGCGGATGCCTATGGTGTTGAGGTGGCAATAAGCGTTGTATAGCCCGAATTGCCAGTATCCGCGGCTGTTGCGCACGGTCAAGCCGAGGTCCAGCCGGTGGTAGAATGGTAGCTGCCAGTTGTTTATATTCTCGCGCACGGGTACCTCCGAGGTGTATCCGCTCCCGAAGTCGGGCCCCTCCCACATCTGTGTCAGCAGGGTGAAACGGTTGCCGGAATGGCCTATCCAGACGGCGTTGAGGCTCACGCGGTCGCTGATTTTCCAGTCGAGGGCTACCTTTATGGAGTGTCGGTTGTCGAAACGCGCGGGGTAGGTTCGGCCGCCGTTCTTTTCGGCGAAAGTGCGGTCGGCCCATGCCAGGGAGTATGCCACCATGCCGGTCAGTCGCCCATATGTTTTCTCGACTTTAAGGTTGATGCCTTTTGCCGAGCCACGTCCGGCGGTGAGGCGAGCGTCCCACATCTCCAGAGGAGGCCGGAGATAGTACTCGTCGCGGTAGTCGAGCATATTTCGCATCCACTTTATGTAGCCCTCGGCGGAGAAGGTAAGCATGCCGTTGGCCGTGGTGGTGTAGAGCCCGACTGCTATTTTGTCGGCCGTTTCGGGTTTGAAGGAGCCGGAAACGGGTATCCATTGGTCGGTAGGCAGAGCCAAATAGCTTTGCGAAAGTTGATGGACATACTGGACGGTGCGGGAGTAAGCGGCCTTGACGGCCCACGAGGGGCGAAGCTGCCAGTTTACGCTGAGTCGTGGGCTCAGTCCGGTTCGCACCTTGCCGTCGATTGCAAATAGAGAAGCGTGGATGCCGGCGTTGAGGCGGACAGAACGCCCGGCTCGCCACTCGTCCTCGATGTAGAGGTCGGCCTGGTCGGCGTGGTAGGCCGACGTCGAGTCCATGGCGTAGCGAGTGTTTTTATTCTCGGTGAAGGAGCGTGCCATGCGCCCCGGAAGGAAGGAATGGCGGACGTAGGCCGCGCCGAATCGCACATTGTTTGTCGGGTCGGGCTGCCAATGGAAGTCGCCTCGGAATATCCAGTCCTTGACGTTGTTGTCGGAGCGCAGAGTCTCGCGGGTATAGGTAGTGTCGTTGCCTGTGCGGATGGTGGTGCGGTCGTCGTGCTTGATGTTGGAGAAGAACTGCGTGTAGGCAGCGGTGAACTCCGCCGTGAGGCCGTCGCGGAAGCGGTAGTTGGCGCCCAGCTGAGCGACGAGGTTGCCCCAGTGGAGGTCGTAGCGGTCGTCCTCGATCCAGTTTGAGCTTTCGATGCCGGGGGTGTCCTTAGTTCCGGTGCGGAGAAGGTCGTCGCCGAAATAGACGCCGGCAAAGAGCGAGGCGCGGTCGCTCAGCCGATGGCGCACCTTGGCGTTGAGGTCCATGAAATAATAGTGGAAGCGCATTTTCTCGTCCTCGCCGGAGTTGAACAGGGCCACCGCCGGAATGGTGAGCACGTCGAACCAAGAGCGTCGCAGCCCTACCACATAGGTAGTCTTGCGGCCGATAGGACCGCCGATGTTGAAGGCTCCGGAGGTAAGGCCCAGGCGAGCCGTCCCGTGGTGGCCGTCGGCGTTTCCGTCGGAAAGCCGAACGTCCATGAATGACGACAGTCGGCCGTCGTACTTAGCCGGCACGGAGGTTTTGAAAAAGTCGATGTAGCGCACTATATCGGCGTTGAAGGCCGAAAAGAGGCCCGCGAAATGGTTGACCTGATAGAGCGGCACATTGTCGAGCATAAAGAGGTTCTGGTCGCCCTCGCCGCCATGGACGTGCATGCCGGCCATGCCTTCCGCGCCGGGCGCCACGCCGGGCTGCAGCTGAATGGTTTTGATGACATCGCTCTCGCCGAACAGCGCAGGCGTCGACAGCACCTGGCGGGCTGTCACCTTTCGGGCTCCCATCTCGGCCGACTCAACTTCGGGAACTTCCAGACGGCTCACCACCACAATCTCCGGCAGGGCCACCGCATCCGGGTCGGCAAGAATAGCCGCAGCGGGGGCCGTCGGGGAGGCGAGCTTCGGTTGGTTCGCGCGCTTGAGCACCACGTTGTTGCCCTTGATTTTGAATTCTATGCCCGTGCCGTCGAACATCTGGCGGAGGACAGTGCGCAGCGGGCGGTCGGCAGCGTGGACGCTCACTCGCACACCCTCCAGAAGGTCCGACGGGTAGACGAAGTTCTTGCCCGTCTGCTCCATTATCAGGCGGAACACTTCGGCGGCCGGCCGGTCGGTTGCCTCAAGGGTGACGCCGCGGGCATGCGCGGCCAGGCTCGCCGCAGCGAGCGCTATAAGTATCAGAAAACGTCTCATCGGTCGATGGTTATCGAAGTGCCCAAGATATCGTTGATGGCCTCGATGAGATCCTCAACATTGCCTTCGAAGCGCAGTGTGAGCCGCAGCTCGGCCGCATTGTCGGGAATACCGGCGATGTTCACCCCATATGTATCCCGAATACCCTCGGCGACCTCGGTGAGCGGAGCGTTTTCGAACTCCACGGCGCGCACGGCGGTGAAAGCATTTTCCGCCACGACCTCGACGGGAGCCGGAGAGAGCGTCGGCTCCGGACGCGAAAGCATCCATGCCGCTGTGCCGGTCAGCGCAATGCCGACGGCCACGGCAGCCGCCACCCGCCAGCGGCGCCACGGCGAGGCCACGATGCCAAGGCGGCGCAGGGCGCGGTCGGCGCGAAAAGCGTCGTGGCGGTAGTGGCGGGCTACGAAGCGCTCGCTGTCTTCAAACTTATCGCGTTCCATCAAAAATCAATGCCAATGCGGAAGGAGAAGAAGGCAATGGCGCTGTGGCGCTTGCCTGTCTTCCAGAAGCTCACATAGCCTTCAGGTCCGGTGACGACGTCGAAGGTATTCTCCGAGTAGCCCTGTACGGTCATACCCAACCCGGCGTTGAGCCCCACCTTCCGGCCCCAATTGAAGCGATAGCCTATGGAGGGCGAGAAGTATACACCGCCGTTCATGGCGACATTGTAGCCAAGGCGGACGTCGGCAAAGGGAGTGAAGCGGTCGTTGAATTTGAAGTCCGCCCGGCCCTGGGCGAAGAAGGCCATGATGTGGCTGGCGCCGCCGTGCCAATACACCCAGTCCAGACCGCCCCCAACGAAGTAAGTTGGATTAATCTGATAGCCGTGGGAGGTCGAAACACCCGTATAGTACTGATTGATACGCCAATCGTCGTCGTAGCTCATCGATCGGAGGCTGTTGCTCCACTCCACGAAACCGCGATAACCCCGCTCGGGCTGACGCGCTGCAGCCCCCGCGCTCACAGCCAGGGCCACCAATAGCAAAATGAGATAACGTTTCATAGGTTTATCTGTAGTTTACCCATAAGACGCGCCTTCACCCAAAAAGTCCTACTCCCTGCCGAAAAAAATTATGCGGGGGATGTAATATCTTGGGGTTCATTGCGTCATATTATTGAATGGACACTAAAAAGGCACGCGAGGAGCGCTTTCTGCGCATAACAGCCGACCACCACGATCTGGTGGCCAAGGTGTGCTATCTCTATTCCGGCCCCGGAGCACCCTTTGAGGACCTCTACCAGGAGGTGCTCGCCAATATCTGGACCGGGCTGGACAGCTTCCGCGGCCAAGCAAGCCTCTCGACGTGGCTCTACCGCACGGCAATCAACACCTGCCTGACGTGGCACCGGCGAAACAGCCGCCATAACGCCCGTAGGCTCAGCCTCGAGGATATGGTCGGCGAACCCGCCGACGGCAGCCCCGACACTGCAGCCTTCGCCGAGGACTTGCGTCAGCTCCATTCGCTCATTTCTCGCCTCGACCCCGTGGAGAAGGCTATTGTGACGATGTGGCTCGACGAATGTCCCTACGAGGAAATTTCGGCCGTGACCGGCATTACGCGAAACAATGTCGCCGTGCGCATGCACCGCATCAAGGAAAAGCTTTCACGGATGGCCAAAAACTTGTAAGCTATGGACCTGGACCAACTTAAAAATACCTGGAAGGAATTCGACCGCCGCCTTGAGCGCCTCGAAGACGAGTCGCGGCGTGCCGCCGAGCGCGTGGCGCAGGGCAAGGTGCGCTCGGGCCAGCAGAAGCTGGCGGCCTCCTATCGCCTCAACGCCGTCTTGGGACCCGTCGGCGCCTGCGCCGTCTTCTTCTGCGCCCACCTGCTTCATCTGCCGGCGTGGCTCACGGTCGCGCTGTTGCTCTTCTTTTTGGGTATGGGCGCTCTTTCGCTGATTTTCTGTCGGCGCGTCGCCCGCCACGACTTCCTCGGCGAACCTTCCGTAAAGGCCGTGGCCTATGCCCTTAAGCTGCGCCGCCAGCGCATCATCCTATGCGCCTGCGGCATCCTTGCCGGTGCCGTTTTGCTGGCCGCGTTCTTCTTCGTTCTGGCCCGTGCGGAGATGGCTCCCGCCATCTGGGGAGCGGCGATAGGTCTGGTGATAGGGGGTGTGGGTGGCTACCTCAAATTCCGGCGTCAGTCGCGCCTGCTGCGCGAACTCACATCCGAGCTTGAAGAAATGGGCAATTAGAAGAAATGGGCAATTAGAGGAAGGGGAGGAAGAAGTGTCGGCGCCCCGGTGCGAGTTCTCCCCGCAGGCGGCTCAGGGCCTTGGTGAGCTGATTTTTGACTGTCTTTTCCGACAAGTCCAGGCGGGCGGCTATTTCGGCAATTGCGAGGCCGTCGCGCTTGCTCAGAAGAAATATTTCGCGGCAACGCGGCGGCAGCCCGTCGACGGCACGCCAGACCCGGGCGTCGCGCTCGGAGGTGTCGACGGCCTCACTGTCGGGCTCCGGAATTTCCTCAAGGGGCGCTGTCGAGACTCTACGCCGCAGAAGGTCGGCGCAGCTGGTCCGCACCGCCCGGTAGGCGTAGGCCTTAAGGTTGTCGATAGCTCTGTCGGCGGCCAAAGCCTGCCAGGTCTTCAGCAGTGCGTCCTCGACGGCATCTTCGGCGTCGGTGTCGTCACCGACGATACGTAGGGCGTACATGCACAGCGGCAGGTAGGAAGCCCTGAAAAATGCCTCAAACCGCGCCCTCTTCATCACTGAATGCCTTTTCGGCGTACATAGTCCTTGAAATCGGCGTAGTCGCCCCCGCGAAACACGTTCAGGTCGACGGCATGGCCGATTCCGAAAGCCTTTCCGCTCTGCGAGAACTGCCAGATGATGCAGTCGGCGTGGCGGGGCTCGCCGTTGTAGTTGGCAATCCAGAAGTCGTAGCCGTCGAAGCCGTGGCCGTGGAGATAGTCGCGGTAGTAGTTGTCGTAGGTATAGATGATGGGCTTTACGCCGTAGTGAGCCTCGACGGCGTCGAGCCAGTCGCGGGCTATGCGGAGTATTCGGGCATGGTCGCGCTGCATGGTGCGGTGTGCAATCTCAAGGTCGAGCACCGGAGGCATGTCGCCGCTTTCAAGAGGGGTGTTGCGGATGAAATACCGGGCTTGGTCGGCGCCGGAGCCCGAGGGCGACAGGAAATGGTAAGCCCCGCGGATTATGCCGTGGTCCTTTGCTCCGGTGAACTGGTGGGCGAAGTATTCGTTGCGGATTGTGGTGCCCTGGGTGGACTTAACGACCATGAAAAGCACCGGCTGGAGGTAGTTGCCGTTGCGGCTCAGTTTGCCGGAGGCGCCGGCGGGCAGAGCAAGCTTGTCCCAGTCGATACGCTTCTGGTATTTGCTGACGTCCAGCCCGCAAACGCGCTTGCCCGGCTCGAAGCGGCGCCCCGAGGGCGTGCGCAGGGTGCCCCGGTTCCAGCGTCCGAACTCCATGGTGCCGTCGGCATATTCCATTCGGCCTATGCCTTGCTTGTAGGCCATGTCCCAGCCGCCGGTGTAGACGTTGCCGTTGGTGTAGCGGCAGATGCCGAAGCCGTTCTGCTTGCCCGAGGTGACGCCTCCGGTGTAGGTATATGTCGAGGTTCGGAGTTCGCCCTGGGTGATGCGCGGAGCGCGGCGGGCAGCCGTCAGCACAAGGAGCACGGCGGCCATCACCATGACCGCCGGCGCAAGGCGTTGCAGTTTTTTTATGCCGGGAAATGCCATCAGGGTACAAAGTTACCCAAACGGAGCCACATAAACGAACTTGCCGTGTTAAGGAAAGCTAAAAAGCGTTATGCCGGGTCGTCGTTCTGCCCGTCGAGGCCGCCGTTGGGAACCGTGGGCGTCACCTTGGGCTCGGTGTAGCTTTCGGCGGCTTCGGCAGGCTCGGGGCCGACAGCGCCGCCGTTGTTGTCAACGTCGACGGTGAGTGCGCCCGAGGTGTAGACAGCAAGACCGAACTGGCCCACGCCGGTGACGATGTGTTCCATCACGTCGGACTGTATTGCTTCGTATGCCTCCCAGTCGGTGGTGTCGGTGAAGCAGTACACTTGGAGTTGGAAGCCGTTTTCGTTGGTGCCCTGAGTGTTGACCAGCAGCTGCTGAGTCTTGCAGATGCCGGGGTTGTAGTATAGGTACAGGCTGATGTAGGCTCTGAAAAGGCCCAGATTGGTCTCCAGCGAGCCGTTGATGGGGTTAAGGCCGGTGTTGTGCTGTTCGGTGGCGCCGGCAGCGCGGAGATTGGCCACGAACTCCTTAAGCCGGGGGAAAGGCGCCGACATGGTGTCGACCTCCTGAGGCGAAATGCGGCGAACGGTCGTCAGGTCGATGTTGACTATCTGGTCGATCCGGCGTGCGCCGCTCATTGTCATGCCACGCCAGTTCTGGAAGGAGGTGGAGATGAGAGTATAGGGCGGTACGGTCACTATCGTGTTGTCGAAGTTCTGAACCTTGACGGCCGAGAGCGACATATCGAGCACTACGCCGTTTGCCGGAGTGCCCGGAACGACAATCCAGTCGCCCACGTGGAGCATGTCGTTTTGGTTCATCTGAATACCGGCTACGAAGCCTAAGATGGAGTCCTTGAAAATCAGCATCAAAGCCGCCGCAAATGCGCCAAGGCCCGTCAGAAGGTATGCCGGGCTGCGGTCGACCAGCATGGCCACTCCGCAGATGGCAATCACTATCCACATCACGCCCTTGGCAACGTTGAGGACGCCCTTCATTGGCAGGTTCTTCTTGTTGTCGTGGGTGTTATAGCGGTAGAAAATAAAGTCCATAATGGAGCCCAGACCCACTCCGAACATGGCCATACCGTAGATGCCGACAATCTTCAGCAGCCACACACGGATGAAATGGCTGCTCTCGAAGGCAAACGGAATCATGCCCAGAAGAATAATCGGTGGAATAATCTGGCATACCTTGCTCAAAGTGTGCATCTTGAGCAATTCCCGACCCATCTGGCCATTGTGCATCTGCACCACTTTGCGGATGATAAGATAGAGAATGCGCTTCACCAGCCACGCTATACCGAAGGCCACCAGGCTGATAACGACCAGATAGATAATCTCCTCGGTAGTGCGGTAGCGGGCGAGGCCGACCGCATCCAGACCGCGGTCGATTAGTCCGAGCAGCCACTCCGCAAAGGTGTGGCTGGGTATGATGGTGGGATGTTCCATAAGCGATGAACTTTTATCGGATTAACACACCCTTATAACACACGCCGCGACCCTTTTGCTCACCCCGGAGGGCCCCCGTAGGGGCTTGAGGGGCGACTTAATGCACTTTTTTGTTTAATTTAGCATTATTTAACTTTATCAATTTTTTATCATATTAAAAATCATGTAATTTTGCAGCGGAAAAAGTGACCAGAGTCGAGTATTTGTATTTCTGCATTATGTGGGAATACTGCGGGTTAAACAAACCCACCTTTTATTTATTTTTTCGGCTTCTGCGATCACCGCTCCCGATGAGAATTCGAGAACGGCGGTTGATGTTGCGCTTTCTCCTTATAGAGACTTTTCTTCATAGGAATTGAAAATCATGGACAATAAAATAGTTGTTTTATAGATAATTGTGTATTAGAAACGGGACGTTGTGAAACGCCCCGTTTTTAATGCCCTCGCAGAACATGGCCCGGAGAGTTGCTATGGAGCGGGGATTTGCAATCCCGACGACACTGACTCTACACCGAGAAATCAGTGCCGAACAAGGCGGCAACGCCACTCCGCGCAAAAGCGCCCACACAAGCCGCCAAAGGCCGCTCAAAGAGAACTCCGGAGGAGTTCAAGAGAGTAGCCCAGGGTGACAACCCCGGGAAAACCTCCCCCACAAAAACCGCGACCCTGTAGGGGTCGAACGCGGTCCGCCCTCGCGCGCACCCCTCGCGAAAGTTCGACCCCTACAGGGTCGCCGACGTGTGTGGCCCGTATACCCGGGGTTGTCACCCCGCGCTACTCTCTTGAATCTCTACGAGGTTCTCCCTCAATGGATTACTCCGCCGACATCCCCATCGGAAGGGCGCAACGTTATGGAGTGAGGGCTTCAGGCCTCACCGAGCCGCCCGGCCGCCCGGATTCCTTTTGGGAAGTGGCGAGGGCTGAAGCCCTCGGTCCATACGTTGCGAGCACATTCTACATTCTACATTTTACCTTTTTATATTTCTCCCGTCAGTCTCCGCGGGCTTCTTCAATCATCCTGCGGATGTTGGGATTGCCGTAGGTGAGCTTCTTGACGGTGAGGTCTTCTTCGGCTACTTCGTTGGCTTTGAGTAGCTTCTGCTCGGAGGCTTCGAAGTTTGCCTTGACCTCGCGCAAGCGCTTGATTTGGGCTTCGAGGGCTTCGATGGTCTTGTCGATGCCGTCGGTTGCAGCCACGAATTTCTTGTGTGCGGCGGCCACGCTGTTGCTGAAGGTTGTCTTGAAGCGGTTTATGCGGTCCTCGAATTTTGCGAAGTCCATAGTCGCGCTGCGTGCCGCCTCCAGCTCCTGCGTAAGTGCAAAGCGCTCGCGGTAAGCCTCCTTGGCTCGCTCGGAGATTATGCGGATAATCTGCATGAAGTACTGTGGCCGGATAACCAGCATCTTGGGGTAGCGGTGGCTCTTGTCGACGATACCTGCCTCGTAAGCAGGGCTGTCCTGCTCGAGCATGGACACCAGAATGGCGTATTCGCAGTTTTTGCGCTGGCGGTCGCGGTCGAGCTTCTCGAGGAAATCCTCGTTGCGGTGCTTGGAGGCGGTGGCATCCATCTCGTTTTTCATTTCGAACATGATGGAGATGTACTCGCGGCCGTCGAGGTAGTCGCGGAAGATGAAGTCGCCCTTGCTGCCCTCGGCGGCCACATTGTCCTTGATGAAAGTTGCGTCGGGATACATGCCGTTGTCCTGCGCCTGCTCAAAGAGTATGGAGCAGTGCTGCTCGAGGGTTTCGCCGACCATCTTGGTTGATAACTTGAGCTTGAAGTTCTTAAGACGCTCGATTTCGGCTTCGCGGTCCTGGAGTTGCAGCTTGTGGGCCTCGCGCAGCTGCGTTTCGCGGTTTTCGGCGGCAAGTTTGTCGGCTTTCAAGTCGGCTTCCAGCTCGATGATTCGCTTTTCCTTTGCCTGCACCTGCTCGGCGACGGCATTTCGCTCTTCGACCAGTGCGAGCCGGTGAGCCTGCTCGTCGCGGTCGATTCGGGCCTGCAGCTCCGAAATGACCTTATCCTTCTTAGCGACCGCCTCAAAGAGCTCGCGGGCCTTGGCGGCATCCAATTCGCTGATTTCCGAGCGTTTGGTGGCATCGTAGCCTGCTATGACACCGTTGAGCCGCGTAATTTCGTTTTGCAAGTTGCTTACCTGAAGAGACTTGTCGGCAACTAACTTCTCAAATTGGCGCTCGGCCTGCTCGCGGGCCTGTTCCTCCTTGGTGGTGAACCGGGCCTGCATCTCGTGGAGGCGACGTTCGAGCTCCTCATTGAATTCCTTGGAGCGTACTTGCTCGATGATAGAGGCATAGACGCTGTCGTCTACCTGAAACTGAGTGCCGCAATTGGGGCAAATGATGTCTTTCATAGCAAAATAACAAGTTGTTTGTGGAAGCACCAAGGAGGGCGAGCACCAAGGGCGGCGAGCATCCAGCTCGCAAGCCGCGAAAGGCCGAGTATAAACATTTGAAAGCTTGCCCTCCTTGAGGCGGGTTATTCGGTCTCCAGTGCGTGGACGGCGGCTTTGAAGCGTCGGCCGCGGTCCTCGTAGCTTTTGAAGAGGTCGAAGGAGGCGCAGCAGGGCGACAGCAGCACGGTGTCGCCGGCGGCGGCCAGACGTCGACATTCGGCCACGGCATCGGCGAGGTTGTCGGTGCTTACCAGTTCGGGAACATGGCCCTTGAAGTAGTCCATTATCTTCTCGTTGTGGAGACCCATGGCCACGATGGCTTTGACTTTTTCTTTTACCAGCGGTAGGATTTCGGAGTAGTCGTTGCCCTTGTCCTTGCCGCCGAGAATGAGTACGGTGGGCGTGGTCATAGCCTCCAGGGCGTAGTAGCAGGAGTTTACGTTTGTGGCCTTGGAGTCGTTGATCCAGCGCACACCGTCGATTGTGGCAACCGGCTCGAGGCGGTGTTCGACGGCGGAGAAGTCGCTCAGGCCGCGGCGCACTTCGTCCTTGCGCAGTTCGAACAGACATGCCGACAGGCCGGCGGCCATAGAGTCGAACACGTTGTGGAGGCCGCTGAGGGCGAGGTCGGCGCGGGGCATGCTCATCGAGGTGCCGGGAGTATTGAAGATGAGGTTGTTTTCGGCGTCGATATATGCAGCGGTGCCTTCTTCGCGATGTTCGGCGAAGGGGAGCAGGCGGGCTTCGGTGGTGATGTGGCGCAGCTGCTCGGTGATGATGGGGTCGTCCTGCCAGAAGATGAAGCAGTCGGAGGGTGTCATGTTCTGAAGGATGCGGAACTTGGCGTTGACGTAGTTCTGCATCACGTGGTCGTAGCGGTCCAGGTGGTCGGGTGTGATGTTTAGAATCACGGCGATGTTGGCCTTGAAGTCGTACATATTGTCGAGCTGGAAACTGCTCAGCTCGACCACGTAGACGGCATGCGGTTCGCGTGCTACCTGGTATGCAAGGCTGTTTCCGACGTTGCCTGCCAAGCCGGCGTCGAGACCGGCCTCTGTGAGGATGTGGTGTATGAGCAGGGTGGTGGTGGTCTTGCCGTTGGAGCCGGTGATGCACACCATCTTGGAGTCGGTATATCGACCGGCGAACTCTATCTCGCTGATTACCGGGATGTTTTTGGCGCGTGCGGCCAGTATCACCGGGGCGTCGAGGGGTATGCCGGGGCTTTTGACGATTTCGTCGGCCGAGAGCACCTTGTCGGGGGTGTGGCCCCCTTGCTCGTGGGCAATACCCTCGCGCTCAAGCACTTCGAGATATTTAGGAGCTATAGTGCCGGAGTCGGAGAGGAACACGTCGAAGCCTTTGTCTTTTGCAAGAATTGCGGCTCCGGTGCCGCTTTCACCTGCGCCGAGGACTACGAGGCGGCGCTTGACATCTGTGGACATATTGAATTTCAGTTATCGTATTTTCAGTGTTACAAAAGTCACCACGGCCAGTATGAGCCCGGCAATCCAGAACCGGGTCACGATTTTGGATTCGTGGATAACGGCGATGGGGCGCTGGATGAGAGCGGCTATGGAGCCGTCGCCCGGCTTCTGATAGTGGTGGTGGAGGGGGGTCATTTTGAATATTCGCTTGCCGCCGGTGCGCTTGAAATATGCGACCTGGATGATGACCGACAGGTCTTCGATATAGAACAGCGCGCAGAGAATAGGTAGAAGCAACTCTTTGTGGATCAGGATGGCGAACACGGCGATGACACCGCCGAGCATAAGCGAGCCGGTGTCGCCCATAAAGACGGCCGCCGGGTAAGCGTTGTACCACAGGAAGCCCACAAGGGCGCCGATGAAGGCCGCCATGTAGACCACAAGCTCCTCACTGCCGGGCACATACATGATGTTCAGGTACGAGGAGTAGATGAGGTTTCCGCCCAGGTAGGCCATGATGGCAAGCGCCGAGGCCGCTATGGCCGACAGTCCGGCGCACATGCCGTCCAGGCCGTCGTTGAGGTTGGCGCCGTTGCTGGTGGCGGCCACCAGGAAGATGGTGATGAGGAAGAAAACAATCCAGCCGCCAGTCTCAGAGTGTTCGCCGGCCCACGCCGTCAGCCAGGAGTAGTCGAAGTTGTTGTTCTTGACGAATGGTATGGTGGTCTGGGGAGTCTTCATGGCGTCGGTCTCATCGTAGATCACTTCTTCGACCCGGTGAGTTTCTACGCTGTAGACCTCCTGATTCTCGACTATCACCATGTCGGGGCTGAAGTACATCGTCAGGGCCACCACAAGGGCGATACCTACCTGGCCGAAGATTTTGTACTTGCCCTTGATGCCGTCCTTGTTGCGCTTGCGGAACTTGAGGTAGTCGTCCAGAAAGCCGATGGCACCAAGCCACACCGTGGCCAGCAGCATAAGCAGCATATAGGTGTTGTTGAGGCGTCCTACCAGAAGGCAGGGCACAAGGATAGAGACGATGATGATCACACCGCCCATTGTCGGGGTGCCCTTCTTCTGCACCTGTCCCTGGAGGTCGAGGTTGCGGATTATTTCGCCTACCTGCATGCGCTGGAGGCGGTTGATAATGGCGCGACCCACGAAAATGGCCATCAGAAGGCCGATGACGAAGGCCGCTCCGGAGCGGAAGGTGATATAGTTCATAAGGCGCACGCCCGGCACGCCTGTTTCCTGCAGCAATGTGAAAAGATGGTAAAGCAACTTTTTTCGGTTTTATCAAGTTCAATGCATTCTGTCTGAGAGGGCTCGGCGTACTTCCTCGCGGTCGTCGAAGTGCTCGGCCACGCTGCCGATGACCTGCTCCGTTTCGTGGCCCTTGCCGGCTACCAGAACAACGTCGCCCGGTTTGGCCGCCGCAACAGCCAGCGCTATAGCCTTTCGGCGGTCGGGTTCGGCGATGGCGGCTTGGCGGCGCTCCGGCTCGAGGCCGGCGAGCATTTCGTCGATGATGGCGCGGGGGTCTTCGCTGCGGGGGTTGTCGGCCGTGAGCACAAGATGACTGCAGCGGGCGTCGGCAACCTGAGCCATCAAGGGGCGCTTGCCGCGGTCGCGGTCGCCGCCGGCGCCGCACACGCACCATATATCGGCGCCGGCCGGGGCCGTCTCAGCTATGGTGTCGAGAACGTTGACCAGAGCGTCCGGCGTGTGGGCAAAGTCGACGATGGCCGTCACGCCGTCGGCGCTCCGGAAGGGCTGGAAGCGGCCCGCTACGGGAATCAGGCCGCTCATGGCGCGGAGTACATCCTCGCGGGGCCACCCCAGCAGCAGGGCTGCGCCGTAGACGGCCGCCAGGTTGGAGGCGTTGAAGCTGCCCACGAAAGGCACTTCCATCTCGGTGCCGTCGAAGCTCAGGAGCATGCCGTCCAGACGGTCTTCAATCAGGCGCACGCTGACGTCGGCCGCCGAACGAACCGAGTAGTACTGCTTGCGGCGCGCCGCGCAGTTCTGCAGCATAACGGCGCCGTTGCGGTCGTCGGCATTGACGATGGCAAAGGCGCGCTCCTTGAGGCCATCGAAGAAGCTTTTCTTGGCCCTGAGGTAGGCCTCCACGGTATGGTGGTAGTCGAGGTGGTCGCGGGTGAGGTTGGTGAACACGGCGCCGTCGAAGTCGAGACCGGCTATGCGGTGCTGGTCGGCGGCGTGGCTGCTCACCTCCATAGCGGCGAAGGTGCAGCCGGCATCGACCATGCGTCGAAGCAGATTGTTGAGCTTAAGGGGATGCGGAGTGGTGTGCTCGGCGGCTTCGGAGTCGCCGTCGACGATGTTTGCCACCGTCGAAATCAACCCGGCCTTGTGGCCGAGGGCGCGGGCCAGCTCGTAGAGCAGGGTGGCTATGGTGGTTTTGCCGTTGGTGCCGGTCACGCCCACCAGGGTGAGCTCCTCGGAGGGGTCGCCGTACCACCGCGAGGCGAGGTGCCCCAAAGCGTCGCGGCTGTCGGCAACACGCACCCAAAGCACATTGCCCTGCGGCAGCGGCTCGGGAAATTCCTCCGCCACAATCACGGCAGCGCCTTTTTCGAGGGCCGACGGGATGAATTTATGGCCGTCGGAGGCAACACCGCGCACTGCCACGAAGAGAGCGCCGGCCTCGACGGCGCGGCTGTCGTCGGTAAGGGTGCTTATGGGAGCCACGGGCGCCGTACCCCGCTTTTCGAGCGGTCGGACGGCCTCGAGGAGGTCGTTTATGTCGGTTACTGTTTTCAAATCCATTTGTTTCGTTTTTTCTTTTCTTAACACTCAGACTCACCTAAGGTTCTTGAGCGAAAGGCGAACCTTCGTGCCGGGCGAGGCTGTCGTGCCCGCCGGGGGCGTCTGCTCGTCGACAAATCCCACTCCGGTGAACTCAACGGCATATCCGGCCTCCTCAAGATGAGTGAGGGCCTCGCGCAGGCTTACTCCGCGCACGTCCGGGACCTGGCCGGCGGGATAGCCCGTTGCCGGCTCCACGAATGTGCGCACCCGCTCCGAGCCTATGGTGGCGTGGAGGCGGCGGTTGCGCTCGGCGTCGAAGCTGGTATGCACAAGGGGCACGTTCTCGCCCGCCGGGTTGGGATGGAATTCGGGGTCTTCGTCGAGCATGCCGCGGGCATACATCTTCAGGGCCACATTCTTAAGCACCGTTCCGGAGCTTACGGCCGGGCCGCGGTAGGGCATCTTGGGGTCGGAGATGACCACGATGCAGGTGTACTTCGGACTCTCGTAGGGGAAGAAGCCGCAGAAAGTAACTCGGTAGTGGCCTTCGAGATAACCGCCGCGCCAGCCCGGTATGTCGAGGTAGCGGCCGTCGGGGCCTTTAGGCTTTTCGAGGGCTATTTTGGAGGTGCCTGTTTTGCCTGCAATCTCCACTATGGGGTTGCGGAGCGCCTTGGCCGTGCCGCCCTGCTCCCAGACTACATCGTGCATCTGTCGGCGGAGCTCGCGGGCCTGCTCGGGAGTGAGTATGCTCTCGCGGACGTAGCTGCAGGGAATCACCGAGTCAACGCCGGCCGGCGTGCGCAGCCCCTTGACAAGGCGCGGGCGCACGAAGCGGCCGTCGTTGGCGATGGCGTTGTAGAAGGCGCAGGTGTAGAGCGGGGGTATCATCGTGCTGTAGCCGAACACCATGCGGCTGAGGTTGATGCGCCCCTCGTTGTTGTTGGTCAGCATAGGGAAGTAGGGGCGCCGCTCGCGCGCTATGCCCGTTCCCAGCCGGTCGAAAAAGCCCATTTCGGCGAGGCGCTCGCGGAAGAGGTTGGGGTTGTTTTCGTACTGCGGCATACTCATACGCACCATGCCGATGTTCGACGAATACTCCATGAACCGGCGCACAGGCAGCGTGCCCGGCGAATGGGTGTCGCGGATGGGGCGGTTGATGATGTAGCTGTAGGAGTGGCCGATGGGGTATACGCGGTCGAGGTCGGCATAGCCGTGGCGAAGGGCGACGGCCATACTCATCACCTTCATCACCGAGCCCGGCTCGTAGCCCTCGACGATGCGGTTCAGGGCCGGTATATAGCGCGGCGTGGCCGCCGTACTGTCGCGCTCGAGATTGCTGAGGGCCTTGATGTCGCCGGTGGCAACCTCCATAATCATGGCAGTGCCCCAGTCGGCGTTGGCGGCTATGAGCATCTCGCCGAGTTCGCTCTCGAGGATGTCCTGCACGGTGATGTCGATGGTGGTGGTGACGTCGTAGCCGTCGATTGCCGGAGTATCGACCGCCATATAGGTGCCTCGGGTGCCTATTCGGCGCCGCTTCACGCCGGGCACGCCGTAGAGCAGCGTGTCCAGAGCGCACTCCAGGCCGCTGCGGCCTATCACGCGGGAGTCTTCGGCCGTCATACCCACGCGCCCCACACTAAGTCGGGCCATCTCGCCGAAGGGGTAGCTGCGCACCATCTCCGGCTCTATCACAAGGCCGGTGAAGGCACTGTTGCGCCAGCGCCGGAAGAAGGGCAGTTGCCGTGCGCGGTTGGCCTGCTCCAGGGTGACTTTCTTGGCTATGCTCCAGCCTCGCGAACGCTGCGACTTGGGCACCCCGATGCCGGCGCGCAGATGGCGTTCCCAGCCCTCGCGGGTACGCGTGGGGAAGTACTTGGCCAGACTGTCGGCGAGCATGGGTATGGAGTCGGAGAACTCGATGATTTTGAACGACGGCGTGCGCAGGTCGATGCGCACGTTGTAGTAGCACAGGTTGGTGGCCAGTATGGAGCCGTCGGCGGCGAGGATATCGCCGCGGGAGGGCACTATCACGGCGCGCTTGCTCAGCGTGGAGGCCGCCATGCGGTTCCAGTCGGCCGAGTGCACCGTGGTGGTACGTATGAGGTAGAAAGCCACTCCCAAGGCAATGGCCAGGCAGAGCACCCAGATAATGCTGAAGCGGCCCGCCATGAAGAGCTGGCGCGGCAGGATGCGGCTTTTCGGTTTCTTTTGGTTTTCTTTTTCCATATTGCGGGAGAGGGTGGCGGGTCAGAGGTAGACAATGCCGGGTCGCGCGTCGGGTGTGGCTTCCGGAACGTCCAGGCCCAGGTTGAGAGAGTCGACAAGGCGGCGCATGGCCGATTCGCGGGTCAGGGTATGGTAGCGGGAGAGTTCCTGCTGCTTGTATGTGCGGGCCACTTCAATCTGGCGGTTGAGGCTCCGGATGGTGTTCTCGGTGGTGGCGTGGTCGAAGCGGGTGGCGATGAAGAGCATGGCCGTGATGATGGTGAACACCGTGACGAAGAAATGCCGCTTGAAGAAACGGCTGTCGACGGTGTCGCCCTGGGCAACGGCTTTTGCGCCGCGCCCTACCTTGCTCATGCCTTTTTTGAGGTCTATTTTCATAAGAAGAGAGGTGCCGGGTTAGAGTTCTGTTTCTGTTCTGAGGCCAACGCGCAGCTTGGCGCTGCGGCTGCGCGGGTTGCGCTCTATTTCGTCGGCATCAGGCACGATGGGCTTGGAGAAGAGCGGCTCGACGGGCACTTCGACGCGCCCGAATATGTCGGTCGCCGGGCGTGTGCCATCGGTGCGCCCGGTGCGCAGAAAGTTTTTCACCATCCGGTCTTCGAGCGAGTGGTAAGTAATAACGGCGAGGCGTCCACCCGGGCGAAGCACCTTCAACGAGGCCTCCAGAAGTGCCTCCAGGGCCTTCATCTCGCCGTTGACCTCAATGCGCAGAGCCTGGAAGAGCTGCGCCAGCTCCTGCTTGAGGTTGGCCGGGCTCAGCAGCGGCGTGGCAAGCTCGACAAGGCGCGAGGTGGTGTCGACGGCCTTGGTCCGGCGAGCCTTGACCAGGGCGGCGGCCAGACGTTTGGCCTGACGCAACTCGCCGTAGAGCTTGAATATAGTTGCCAGATTTTCCTCGGAAGCCTCGGCAAGCAGCGAAGCCGCCGTAAGGTCCGACTGGCGACCCATACGCATGTCGAGCGGGGCGTCCGCGCGGAATGAGAAGCCGCGGGTGGCGTCGTCGAAGTGGTGGAACGACACACCCAAATCGGCCAACACACCGTCGACGCGCCCCAGCGCGCCGTAGTAGCGCATATAGTTCGCAAGGTGCCGGAAGTCGCCGTGAACGGGGGTGAAAACGTCGGTCGGAACGGCGCGCTCTATAGCCTCGGAGTCGCGGTCGAGCGAGTAGAGGGCGCCGCTACCCTGAAGGGCCTCGGCGATGGCGCGGCTGTGGCCCCCGCCCCCAAGGGTGCAGTCAACATAGATGCCACCCGGTTTAACAGCCAGGGCGTCAATAGTTTGCGGCAAAAGGGCCGGTATATGGTAGGGAGTATTTTCCATTGTGCTCATTCAGACTTCAAAATTAACTATTATTACGCAATTAAAAGCCCTGTCGGCTGTCTTTTAACAAAAAAACTTATCAACATCTCAACCAACCCCACATCGAACCCCATCTACAACCACCTCCGGCAGCGTTTTTTTGCTTCACTTTTTTGTGAATTTGAAAAACTTTCTCTAACTTTGTGGCATTAAATCTATTATATGATAGTCACTTTTGAAGAAGTATACCTCAAAGAGTTGTATGAAAGCGGCAAGTCTTCTGACAAGAAGCACCGCTTTCAGCCCAATATAACTAAACGATATAAGGATAGAGTCAACCTTTTGAAGAAAGTAGCTTCTAAAGAAGAACTTTATCCCATCAAATCGCTTCATTTTGAGGCTTTGGTAGGTGATAAGAAAGGATTGTTTTCAATTCGGGTAAATGACCGATATCGAGTTGAGTTTTCGTTAAACGAAAATATTGAGCATCCCATTTTGACTATCTGCAATATTGTTGAACTTTCAAACCATTATGAATAATATGACAAATCTTCCCGAAATAGAGCCTTCGATGATAGCAAACAATCTGACGCCTTTCGAACCGACCCATCCCGGGTCTCTGATACGCGAAGAATTGGAGGAACGCAAAATGACGCAGGCAAGACTTGCCCAACAAATCGGTGTTTCGCCTTCGTTCCTCAACGAGGTTGTAAACGGAAAGCGAGCCGTCAATACTGAGCTGGCTCTCCTGCTTGAAGCCGCTCTCGGAATTGCGGCTCATATTTGGCTTGACTTGCAGGCCGACTATAATATGCAGATTGCCAAGTCGGATGCCTCGTTTATGAGCAAGCTTGCGCATATTCGTCGCATCGCAGCCGTTCTTTGACTATTAATTGTCTCCGGAGGCGGTTTGGGATTTGGCCGTTTGGGTTAAGTTGCGTATCTTTGCCTCGCAAACCGGCTCGACTATGGATAAGAAAACAATCTGGGATATGAACCGCCTCAGCGTAGAGGCCTTCCGCTCTCAACCGAAGGCTCCCCTCGCCGTGGTGGTCGACAATGTGCGCTCCCTCAACAATATAGGCTCTATTTTCCGCACTTCCGACGGCTTTGCGGCATCAAAAGTGGTGCTCTGCGGTATCTCGGCATGCCCGCCCTCGCCCGAAATACACAAAACGGCTCTCGGAGCCGAACTGAGCGTGGAATGGGAGTATTTCGCCGACACTATCGACGCCCTGGGGGCCCTCAAGGCCGATGGCTGGACTATCGTATGCCTGGAGCAGGTGGCCCAAAGCGTTATGCTTCAGGATTTCACGCCGGACCCCACGAAGCGATATGCCATCGTGGTCGGAAACGAGGTCGACGGCGTCGCCCAGCAGGTGGTCGATGCCGCCGATATGTGGCTCGAAATTCCCCAAAGCGGCACCAAACACTCCCTCAATGTGGCCGTCAGCGCCGCTCTGGCGATGTGGCCGGTCTATTCAACGTTTTTGAAAAACAGCTAATTATGATAAAGTTTCCTTCCTCTCTTCAGCCGGGCGACAAGATTGCCATCGCCTCGCCGGCCGGTCCTATCGAAGCCGCCAAAGTCGAAGGCGCCGTCGCTCAGCTGCGCGCACAGGGCTGGGACCCCGTGGTGATGCCCCATGCCCTGGGACGCTCCGGAAACTACAGCGGCACTGCCGACGAACGCTACGCCGATATGGCCGAGGCTCTTACAAATCCCCAATACAGGGCCGTGCTTTGCTCGCGCGGAGGCTACGGTGTGGTACACATCATGGACCGCTTGGCCCGCCTCCCTCTGGCCGACGACCCCAAATGGGTGATCGGCTTCTCCGATATCTCCGCTATGCACGCCCTGATGGCAAGCAAGGGCATAGCCAGCCTCCACGCTCCCATGGCTGCCCAGATCCTCAAGGGCGAGGCCGACCCCGACACGGCCGCCATCTTCGGAATCCTCCGAGGCGAACGCCCAGCGTACTCCTTCCCTGCCCACGACTACGACCGCCGGGGCATTGCCTCCGGCACGCTCTACGGCGGCAATATGGCTGTGCTTGCCGAACTTATCTCCACCCCCTACGACATTCTGCGCCCTGACACTATCCTCTTTCTCGAGGACGTTTCGGAGCCTATCTACAAGATTGAACGAATTTTCTACCAGCTGCGTCTCAACGGCGTCCTCGACGGCATCCGCGGTCTCATCGTCGGCCAATTCACTGACTACAGGCCCGATGCATCCTACCGGGATATGGAGACGATGATACGCGACGTAACCGCCGGTCTTCGCTGCCCGGTGGCCTTCAACGTGCCGGTGGGACACGTAGACCATAATCTTCCCCTCATAGAGGGCGCAACGGCGACCCTGAAGGTGTCGCCATCGGGCACAAACTCAATCATTTTCCACCGCTAAGGTCGCTGACGATGGCTTCTGCCGTGGCGGCGGCAGCGTCGCCCGTGCCGAGTATGCTGCGGATGCGGGCGTAGCCCTCGAGTTGGGCGGCGCGCTCCGGCGTGTCGGTCAGCAAGGGTCGCAGGGCGTCGGCGGTGGCGTCGACGGTGCAGAGGTGCTCGAGCAGCTCGGGGATGACGGCGCTGTCGGCTATGAGGTTGGGCAGGGTGACGTACTTGACATCCAGCACTTTCTCCATCACTTTGTATGTGATTTTGCTGCCCCCGCCTCGATAGAGAGCCACCTGCGGCACGCCCGCGAGGGCACATTCGAGGGTCGCGGTGCCCGACGTCACCAAAGCCGCCCGGCAGTGCGTAAGTATCTGGCAGGCATGCGGATAGCGTAGCACCGGAAGCTTGTTCGAACATTCGGCGTAGAAACTGTCGTCGATTCCCGGCGCACCCACTATCACTCCGCGGTACTGCGGGAACTGGTCGAGAGCTCTGGTCATGATTTTGAGGTTGTTGCGTATCTCGGCTTTGCGGCTGCCCGGCATCAGCGCCACTAAGGGTCGCGGACGAAGTTTGTTTTTGGCCAGGAAGTCGACGTTAGGCTCGGCGTCCTGCAGGGCAGCATCTACCTCGGCCACGGAGGGGTTGCCCACGTAGACGGCTTCGGCGCGGTTGGCGCGGTAGAATTCCGGCTCGAAGGGGAAGATGGCGAAGACGCGGCGTACGTGCTTCCGGATTTCTTTGACGCGCCATTTCTTCCACGCCCATATTTTCGGAGGTATGTAGTAGTAGACCGGTATTCGCGCCTTGTAGGCCGTCTCGGCAACCTTGAGGTTGAAGCTCGGATAGTCCAGCAGAATGAGGGCGTCCGGCCGCGCAGCAAGCAGCGCCCGGCGTGCCGTGCTCAGGTTGCGCCGCACCGCCCCTAAATTGCGAATAACTTCCGAGAAGCCCATGTAGGCCATCTCGCGGTAGTGCACCAGAGGCTGCTCACCGCAAGCCGCCGCCATGGCGTCGCCGCCGAGGAAGGTTATGGTTGCGTCGGGGTCGCGCTCCAGTATAGCCCGGATGAGATGGCTGCCGTGGAGGTCGCCGGAGGCTTCGCCGGCTATGAGGAAGTAATGCACTGCTTTGCTGTTATTTGGTTCTACGTTTAAGAAAAAAATCGCGCATCAGAGCCGCACATTCGTCCTGACGCACGCCCGTGACCACCTCGGCGCGGGGATGAAAGAAAGAAGCGCCCGGGCGCTGCAGGGTAGTGTAGCCGCGCTTTGTGTCGGGCGCGCCCACCACGATGCGGCGTATTTGGCTCCAGCCGATGGCACCGGCGCACATCGGGCACGGCTCCACCGTGACGTAGAGCGTGGCTTCGGTGAGGTATTTGCCGCCGGTGGCGTTGGCGGCCGCGCTCAGGGCGAGCATCTCGGCGTGCGCCGTGATGTCGTGAAGCCGCTCGGTCTGGTTGTGGCCCTTGCCGAGGATGCGCTCGCCGGCAGCCACCACGGCGCCTACGGGAATCTCGCCCTCGGAGGCCGCCTGACGCGCTTCTGCAAGGGCAAGCCCCATGTAGTATTCGTCGGTGAAGGTGCCGTCCATCAGTCCAGGTCTATTACAAGCCCCTCACGGGCAGCTATGGTGTCCGGAAAAATTGCGCGGGCCTCCTCGGCCAGGGCTTCTTCGTCGGTGATGATTTTGGAGTAGTGGCCGATGACGAGGCGCCCGGCGCCCGCCATCCGGGCTATGCGGGCGGCCTCGGCGGCTGTAGAGTGGCCGCGCGTGGCGGCTTTGGCGGCATTGTCGTTGCCGTATGTGGCCTCGTGGTAGAGCACGTCGACTCCCCGCACATGGCGTGCTATTTGTTCGTTGTACGACGTGTCCGAACAATAGGCGTAGCTGCGCGACGGCGACGGCGGCAGCGTAAGCCGGTCGTTGGTCACCACCGTGCCGTCGGGGCGCGTCCAGTCCGCACCCTCGCGCAGGCTCTGCATGGCGTAGTGCGGAACGCCGTGGAAGCGGGCCGCTTCGCCGTTGATATGGCGCAGCTTGGGCTTCTCGGTGAAGCGGTAGCCCACGCAGGGCACGCGATGGCTCAGAGGAAAGGCTCGAACGGTCAAGTGCTTGTCGTCGAGCACAATTCCCGGAGCGCCCGGGTCGATGATGTCGTATTCCAGCGTGTAGGGCCGCTCCCGGCACAGGGTGTTCAGTATCCTTTCGAGCAGCTCGGCGCCTTCGGCGAAGGTGTGCACCCTCACCGTGCCCCCGACGCTATGCAGCGCCATCGTCGACAGCAGCCCCGGCAACCCTAAGAAGTGGTCGCCGTGGAGGTGCGACAGGAAGATGTCGGTGATTTTTGCAAACGACACCCCGAAGCGCCTTAGCTGAAGCTGCGTGCCCTCCCCGCAGTCGATGAGCATGACGCGGTTGCCGTAGCTCAGCGCCTGCGCCGACGGGAAATGACGGAGTGTGGGGGTCGCGGAGCCGCAACCCAGTATGGTGACGGAGAAATTGGGCATATGCAAAATTACACATAATTCTCCAATTACAAAACAATCGGGCAACCGATTGCTCTCGATTGCCCGATTGGATGCCGGCTGTACGGCTTTTTTTTATTCCAGATGGCGCCGCGCCTTGTCGACAAGGAATTTGCGTGCAGTCCGGGCCCAGCGAGCCGTGCTGCACGTCGACTCGTTTTCCAGTATCGACAGCAGTTGCCACAGGCACACGGCGCCCGCGGTGAACCGCACGGCGTCGAATCCGCCGTAGTCGCAGATGATGTAGCGCTGCGTCATGGAGGCAACAACGAGAGCGCCATAAATCTTGACTAAAGTCAACACCAAGCGCCCGAAGCGACGGGAGCTCAGGCGCCCGTCGGCGCCATGGCCGGCCCGTTTGAGCCGTCGGCCAAGCGAAACAGCCGTGGCGAAATCAAGCGCCGTAAACACGGTGCACACCGTTGCCGGTGCGGCCAAGGGTTCCAGAAAGGAGAGGCAAAAGCCACTTAGAGTGCTCAGAAGGGCTTTGGCGAGGGTGTAGGTGGTGGTGGGTTCCTGCATTTTCGGTCTTTGTTTGTTCGTGGTGCAAAGGTAGCGGCTGCCGCCGCAGCTAAGACACTGATTGCGGGCCTTGTGGGCGGTTTAACGTTCGCTAAAATCAATTTTAAGTCAAAAAAAATTGACAAAACTATTGACAAGTCCTCAAAATTGCCTTAACTTTGCACCCACAGACAAACCAAAAAAATACCTCGAAATGCAAACACTGACAGAACTACGAAACCGGGCTTTCGTTAAGCAGGCCCTGGCCATTCTGAGCCGCCACATGCGTGCCGGCGAGCGTATAACGCGCCGGCAACTCGTCGAAAAGGCCCTTGCGAGCCGGCCGCCCTCCTATTTCATCAACCAGGACCAAGTGAGCATCGTGCTCTCGGCAATCGACCGCATGCCCGACTTCAAGCCCGCCTCCGAACGACACGCAATGTGGCTCGAAATCCGCAACCGGGTGCGCAATCTCATGGAAGGCCCCCGCAAACTCCGGCGCCACGAGGCCGTTTCATTCGTGCTGAACTTCACCCAACCCTCGCGCTATTTCATTTCCCACAAGACGGCCGACCGCCTTATAGGCTCCGCTGTCCGTACAAACCGCTATGCCGTGGCCGCACACTGAAATTTAACCTTATATAAAAATGATAAGCATCTCAATCTCTCGAATAATCGATGGCGCAATGGCCCGAAGCGCCCTCCGCGCTGCCATCGGCGAAGGCTCCCCACAAGTCCTTTCACGCGACAACATGCCCGCGCTCCGACGTGCCGTCCGCGACGTCCTCGCGCAGTCGTTCCTGCGGCTTAACGGACTAATAACCGCCACAAACATCTCAGCCATCGACCCCGCCACCGACGACATCGTTACTCTCGAAATAGCCGCGCGACCGGCCATCGAAAGCACACTCCTGCCGGTGCTCGAAGGTCTCGCAACAAGCGGACTGCTCGCCCTCGCCTACGGTCAGGCCGGAATCGCCACCAACGACGAGGCCGACACCAACCGCATCCTCACAACCCTCGCCGCACTGACTACCGTAACGGCCCCGCCCCCGCGCATACGCCGAGGAGCCTGAAATAATTGACAATTGACAATTGATAATTGGGCGGCAACGTATGGAGCGAGGGCTTCAGCCCTCGCAGTTCCGCCAATGCATTTCCACTGACAAACAATCGGGATAAATCGCGATGCATCCCGATAAAAAAGACAGGCCTCGGCGTGATGCCGAGGCCTGTCGAAATATAGGGAGGTTAGGATTAGCGAGCCTCTTCGATGGTGACAGCGCGGTCGAGAGCTACGTACTGGTCGCCTTCGCCCATGCGGTTGCCGTTGTTCTCAACGATGCTCAGACGGGAAGCGTCTACGCCGTTGCGAACGAGCAGGTCGCGAACGCCTTCAGCACGACGAGCGCGCAGGCGAACGTTGATGGCTTCGGTGCCGGTGTAGTTGTCGGCCCAGCCGGTGAGAACGAAGTTCTTGCCTGCGTAGGCATCGGAGTTCATCTGGGAAGCCAGAGCCTTAACGACGCGGGTGTTTTCGCGGCTGAGGCGGCTTACGCCGATGGGATAGTATACGGTAGCGAGAGGACCGGCGTTGATAACCTGGGGCTCAACGGTGCGTTCCATGCACTCACGCAGAGAGCGCTCGAGCTGGTCGATGCGGTCGTTGCTGGCGCGGAGACGTTCGCGGAGAGCGTCGCAGTTCTCGGGTTCGGGGCAAACGGGAACCACGGGAGCAACCCATTCGCGGTTTTTGAACTTGTAGGTAACACCGATGGTGGCGGAGAGGTCGGAGTAGTCCTCGTTCCAGTTCACGCCGCCCATGTTCTGGATGCCGTCGATGCCGCTCCAGCGGATGTCGAGGCTCAGGGCAACCTGCTTGCTGACGTTGAAGCTGTTGATCCAGCCTGCGCGCAGGGTGGGAACGCAATCTTCGAGGTTGTGGCCGTCGCTGTCGAGGGTGAAGTAAGCACCGGCACCTACGTATACGATGGAGTTGTATACGCGGTTGGGCTTGTAGCCGCACCACCAGTTGGTAAGGCTGATCATGAGGTCGAATACGGGGCCGACTTCGTTGGTTTTGGTCTTGTAGTAACCGTCGGGACGATATTCGTTAACGAGAGTGCCGAGGTAGTTGGGGCCGGTGGCGAGGCCTTTGAGCTGCATCCAGTTAACACCGGCGCGAGCACCAAATACGGGGGTAAACCACTTGCCGAGGTAGAGACCGGCGTTGGGAGCGAAGCGGTCGGAGAGGTCGCGGTGGCTTGCCTTGTGGGCGAAGTAGATGTTGGCACCACCTTCTGCGGTGATGAACCAATTGTCCTGCATACGGTTCATCAGGTAACCCTGGGAAGGATCGGAAACGTAGGTAACGCCTTCGTTAGGCTCCTGAGCAGCAAGACTCTGAGCACCTACGAACATAGCGCAGGCAACTGCGAAAAGAGTAGCTTTCTTCATAGAGTTTATTGAGTTTGGTTGAATGTTTCTGCGTAATGTGATTTTTAGTGGCGCTAAGTTACGACTTTTTTTTCATTTTATAACTTAAAAGTGCAAAAATAATGTTCCTTTGTGCCGTTTTTTAACACTTAGCATCCGAATATGGCCAACAGTGGCCCTTTTTTGGCCACTTGTCGACCTGTTCGTTTTTAGTTTTCTTTAAAGTTGGGTGTCCGGGGCGCCCATGCCGAGCATGGCGCGAACGCGGCTGTAGATGTTTGAGGCGGTGAAGCCGAACTTCTCGTCGAGCACTTTGTAGGGTGCGGAAGCGCCGAAGCGTTCCAGGCCGAATACTCGGCCGGTGAAACCGTCGATCATGCGGAGCGACTCCGGCAGGCCGGCGGTGAGGCCGTACTGCGGCACTCCGGCGGGAAGCACGCTGCGGCGGTAGTCCTCCGGCTGGCTGTTGAAGAGGCCCACGGAGGGCATGCTCACCACGGCGGCGCGTATACCGTCGGCCTCCAGGAGCACGGCCACCTCGCAGAGCAGACTGACTTCGGAGCCGTTGGCAACCAGCACAACGTCGGCTTCGGCCGGCCCGAAGGCGCGGTAGCCGCCGCGGGCGGCGTCGTCGGCTGCTTCGGCGCGGGTGCGGCCGTCGCCGGGAGCGGGCAGGTCTTTGATGTCCTGGCGGCTGAGTATGAGTGCGGTGGGGGTGTGGGTGTTCTCCATGGCAAGTTTGTAGGCCACGGAGGTTTCGGCGGCGTCGGCCGGACGAAGCACGAGCATGGAGCGACGGCCGGAGAAGTTGTGGATTTGCTCCATCAGTCGCAGCTGGGCCTCCTGCTCGACGGGTTCGTGGGTGGGGCCATCCTCGCCGACGCGGAAGGCGTCGTGGGTCCATATGTACTTGACGGGCAACTCCATAAGTGCCGCCATGCGCACGGCCGGCTTCATGTAGTCCGAGAATACGAAGAAGGTGCCGCAGGCGCCGATGCATCCGCCGTGGAGGGCGATGCCGTTCATCACGGCGGCCATCGTAAGCTCGGCCACGCCTGCCTGCAGGAAGGCGCCGCTGAAGTCGTCGGCGCTGAAGGCGTGGGTCTGCTTGAGGAAGCCGTCGGTTTTGTCGGAGTTGGAGAGGTCGGCGCTGCTGACAATCATATTGCCTACCTTGCGAGCGAGCTCGGCGAGCACGTCGGCGCTGGCCTGGCGGGTGGAGATGTCGGCCTTGTGGACAATGGCCCGGTAGTCGATTTGCGGCACTATACCTTCGAGGTAGCCCTTGAGGGTCACGGCGTCGCCGAAATTGTCCTTCTCCCACTGTGCGAACTCGGCGCGGCGCCCGGCTACTATCTGACGGAGGGCGCTGCGGCGCTCGTCGAAGAGTTTGCGCACGTCGTCGCTTATCACCCAGGGGTTTTCGGGGTCGCCGCCGAGGTTGCGCACCGTAGCGGCGTAGTCGGCGCCGCTCTTGCTCAGCGGCTGGCCGTGGGTGGAGCATTTGCCCTCGAAGTTAGCGCCGTCGGCGGTGACGGCACCGCGGCCCATCACGGTGTGGCCGATGATGAGTGTAGGCTTGCCGTTGGGCTTGGCGGCGGCTTCGAGAGCGCCGGCTATGGCGGCGGGGTCGTTGCCGTCGATTTCGAGCACGTTCCAGTGCCATGCGCGATATTTTGCGGCGTAGTCCTCGCGGTCGACGGCATCGACGTTGGTGCTGAGCTGCACGCCGTTGCAGTCGTAGAACATGATGAGGTTCTCAAGGCCCAGGTAGCCTGCCAGGCGGCCTGCTCCCTGCGATATTTCCTCCTGTATGCCGCCGTCGGAGATGAAGGCGTAGGTCTTGTGGCTGCACACTTTGCCGAAGCGTGCCGTCAGGAATCGCTCGGCGATGGCGCATCCCACGGCCATGGTGTGGCCCTGGCCGAGCGGCCCCGAGGTGTTCTCGACGCCACGTGCGGGGTCCGCTTCGGGGTGGCCGGGAGTGGGCGAGCCCCACTGGCGGAACTGCTGCAGCTCGTCCATAGTGTAGAAGCCGCAAAGGGCCAGCACGCCGTAGAGCATCGGGCTCATGTGGCCCGGATCGAGGAAGAAGCGGTCGCGGGCGAACCAGGTGGGGTCGTCGGGGTCGGAGACGAGAAACTGCGAGTAGAGCACGCTGACAAAGTCAGCGCCGCCCATAGCGCCGCCGGGGTGGCCGGACTTGGCCTTTTCCACCATAGAGGCTGCCAGGATGCGTATATTGTCGGCCGCATGGGCCACAGCATTGGTATTCATTGAGATAGTGGTTGGGTTGAAACGTTTCTTACGGGAAGCGGGCCGCCCTGCCGGGCCGATGCCTTTCCTCGGCTGCGAAGTTAGTCAAAAAAAACCACACGGCAAAAAACAACAACGCTCCGGAGGTCGCCAAAGTTCGAACCGGGACGAAAAAAAGCGGGGCGCGCCGAAGCGCGTCCCGCCCTGTGGGGTTATGAAGACAGCGGTTATTAGCCGTTGATTTTCTTCATGGTGGCGATGAGGTCGAGCACCTTGTTGGAGTAGCCGATTTCGTTGTCGTACCAGCTTACAACCTTCACGAAGGTGGGGGTGAGCTGGATGCCGGCCTTCTTGTCGAAGATGGAGGTGCGGGGATCGCCGAGGAAGTCGCTGGAAACGACGTCGTCTTCGGTGTAGCCCAGAACGCCCTTGAGCTCGCCTTCGCTGGCTTCCTTCATGGCAGCGCAGATTTCTTCGTAGGTAGCGGGCTTGGCCAGGTTGACGGTGAGGTCAACAACGGAAACGTCCAGGGTGGGAACACGCATGGACATGCCGGTGAGCTTGCCGTTGAGTTCGGGGATAACTTTGCCTACAGCCTTGGCAGCGCCGGTGGAGGAGGGGATGATGTTGCCCGAAGCAGCACGGCCGCCGCGCCAGTCCTTCATAGAGGGACCGTCGACAGTCTTCTGGGTAGCGGTGGTGGAGTGTACGGTGGTCATCAGACCTTCAACGATGCCGAATTTGTCGTTGAGGACCTTGGCGATAGGAGCAAGGCAGTTGGTGGTGCAGGATGCGTTGGATACGAACTGGGTGCCCTTGACGTACTTGTCGGCGTTTACGCCGCAAACGAACATGGGGGTGTCGTCCTTGGAGGGAGCGGACATAACCACGTACTTGGCGCCGGCTTCGATGTGAGCCTGTGCTTTTTCCTTGGTCAGGAACAGGCCGGTGGACTCAACAACGTACTCAGCCTCTACAGCGCCCCAAGCGATTTCTGCGGGGTTCTTGTAGGCAGTAACGCGGATGTGCTTTCCGTTGACGATGAGCTCGCTCTTCTCCATGTCGTAGTCGACGGTGCCGTCGAAGTGGCCGTGCATGGTGTCATATTTGAGCATGTAGGCCATGTAGTCTACGGGAAGAAGGTCGTTGATGGCAACTACTTCGATGTCGTCGCGCTTGGTGGAGGCACGGAATACGAAGCGACCGATGCGTCCAAAACCATTGATACCGATTTTAGTCATAGTGGTATATTTGAATATTGAGTTGATTTATGTGCTTGAATGTCAGCTCGAATGTCTTTGCCTAACGCTCATCGTGGGCGCAAGGTTGAGTTTTTCAGCCGCAAAATTAATGAAAAATTTCGGTATTTGACCCTTTTCTCAAAAAATTAGTGCTAAAGTTTTTTAAGAGGGGTCGTTGCGCCTCTTTTCTCTTGCTTTTTTTTGCCGCAGCCGTTGGCCGTTAGAGGAAAAAGGGTTATTTTTGTGGCATAATAAAGCGCCGGCCGCACTTTTCGGCCGGTACGGCGTTATAACAAAGCTACCGTTTATACTAACTATACAAAAAACACAACCAATGGACTTTCTTACCAACGACAAGCTCGTGATTGTAGGCGCTGCCGGCATGATTGGCTCCAACATGGCCCAGACCGCTCTTATGATGCGCCTTACCCCCAATATCTGCCTCTACGACCCCTACGGCCCCGCTCTGGAAGGCGTTGCCGAAGAGCTCTACCAGTGCGCCTTTGAGGGCGTTAACATCACCTACACCACCGACGTGGCCGAGGCTCTCCGTGGCGCTGCCTACATCGTCAACTCCGGAGGCGCCGCCCGCAAGGCCGGCATGACCCGCGAGGACCTCCTCAAGGGCAACGCCCAGATTGCCGAGCAGTTCGGCAAGGACGTGCGCAAGTACTGCCCCGACGTCAAGCACATCGTGGTGATTTTCAACCCCGCCGACATCACCGGTCTGATCACCCTGCTGTACTCCGGCCTCAAGCCCTCCCAGGTCAGCACTCTGGCCGCTCTCGACAGCACACGCCTCCAGGACCAGCTCGTTAAGTGGTTCAAAGTGCCCGCAGCAAAAATCGAAAACTGCCGCACCTACGGCGGCCACGGCGAGCAGATGGCCGTTTTCGCAAGCACTACCACCGTCGACGGTCGACCCCTGACCGAAATAATCGGCACCGAAGAACTTCCTGCCGACCAATGGGAAGCCATGAAGCAGCGAGTAATCCAGGGCGGCAAACACATCATCGAGCTCCGCGGCCGCTCCTCCTTCCAGAGCCCGGCATACCTCTCCATCGAGATGATAGCAGCCACTATGGGCGGCAAGCCCTTCCGCTGGCCCGTAGGCACCTACGTCAACAACGGCAAGTTCGACCACGTCATGATGGCCATGGAAACCACCGTCGACGCAACCGGCGTACACGTGCAGCCCGTCAAAGGCACCCCCGCCGAGGAAGCCGAACTCGAACAGAGCTACCGTCACCTCTGCACCCTGCGCGACGAAGTCATCGAAATGGGTGTGCTGCCCCCCGTGGCCGACTGGCACAAGCTCAACCCCAACATCGACTGATGAAAAAATTACTTATTCCGGCAGCCGCCATCGTCATGATGGCGGCTTGCACGGGCAAAACCGCACCCGCCGCCGAGACGGAAGCCGCAGAAACTCCCGCCGCGCAGTCCCTCGCCGGAGAGTGGCTGCTTGAAAGCATTGTCGTCGGCGACAGCACCCACGTGGCTCCGCAGACCGACCTGACCGTAAGCTTCAACGACGACAGCACATTCTGCTTCAGCACCGGATGCAACACCATCTGCGGCACCTTCGGGCAGCAAGGCGACTCCCTGACCCTTACCAACATGCTCACCACCGAGATGGCCTGCGACGATATGACCACCGAGGACGTCCTCAAGACCATCCTCCCCGACGTAAGCACCCTCGAAAACGTCAACGACACCACCGTGCGCCTCAACACCACCACCCCGCAGACCTACATCACACTCCGCAGGGAAGCAGCCCGCTGACCCTCCACACCTTAATATATAAGCGGCCGCCATCCGGCTTGCCGGCCGCGAAATGGCCCCGCAAATGCATGGACCGAGGGCTTCAGCCCTCGCCCCATCCCGAAGGGATTCCCCGGCCACCTAAACTATTGGAAAAGAACCCTGTAAGGGTTCAATATAGTAGCCAGGGGCGATAGCCCCGGGGCAGATTGGACTCTTTAGAATCAGCGACCCCGACGGGGTCGCCTATTATATATATATATGCTTCATACCCGGGGTTGTCACCCCGGGCTACTCTCTTGAACCGCTACGCGGTTCTTTTTTACAATGGTTTCACTCAGCCTTTCGGCAGCCCCGGCTCTTTGTCGGCGGCCAGCCAGCGGTAGAGGCGGTCGGCGGGGCGTACTTTGGCGGGGACGGGGATGGAGAAGGCATCGCCTTTTACGGCGCGGGCCACGCTTCGGCCGCCAACCTGAATTTCGTCCACTTTGATTACTACGGCGCCCGTCGTCGGGCCGATGATGACTACCTCGTCGCCTACGCAGAGTTCGGCACCCTCCATAAAGAATTCGCCTACCTTGAGCTTCGAGAAGTACTTCACGCCGCGGGCTACGTACTGCTTTGTTCGGGTTGCCGACGAGCCGTACTTCGAGCTCCACTCGCCCAGGCGCTGGCCGAGGTAGTAGCCGTCCCAGAATCCGCGGTTGAAGACTTTTGCGAGGCGCTCGTCCCATCCGGCGATTCGTTCGGGGGTGTAACTTCCCTCGCAGAGGGCCTCGAGAGCTTCCGAGTAGCAGCGCACGGCCGTGTCGACATATTCGGCACCGCGGGCACGTCCCTCGATTTTGAAAACTGTCACTCCGGCCTCCACCATGCGGTCCAAGAAATGAATTGTCTTGAGGTCTTTGGGGCTCATGATGTATTTATTGTCGACTTCGAGCTGGTCGCCGGTCTCAAGGTCGGTCACGCTGTAGCCGCGGCGGCAAATCTGCGTGCACGCACCGCGGTTGGCGCTGGAGTTCATTTGATGGAGCGAAAGATAGCACTTGCCGGACACTGCCATACACAGAGCGCCGTGGCAGAACATCTCCAGGCGCACCAACTGTCCGTGCGGGCCCCGGATATCTTCTTCGACGATACGTCGGCTGATTTCTGCCACCTGCTCCATATTGAGTTCGCGCGCGAGCACCATCACGTCGGCAAAAGCGGCGTAGAAGCGCACGGCGGCGATGTTGGAGATGTTGCACTGGGTGGAGATGTGCACCTCGATTTCCCGCTGCCGGCAAGCCTGTATTACGGCGATGTCGGAGGCGATTACGGCCGACACCCCGGCAGCGCGCGCAGCGTCGAGCACGCCCTCGATGGCTTCCATATCGGTGTCGTAGACGATGGTGTTTACGGTCAGATAGGTGCGCACGCCGGCTTCGGTGGCGGTGGCGACTATGGTGCGGAGGTCGTCGAGGGTAAAGTTTGCGCTGGAGCGCGAACGCATGTTGAGGCCCTGCACGCCGAAGTAGACGGCGTCGGCTCCGGCGTTGATGGCTGCGGTGAGCGACTCGAAGCTGCCCACCGGGGCCATTATTTCAAAATCCTTGCGGTTCATGATTGAGGGATAAACCAACACAGGCGCCATCTTGGAGAGGGCGCCGGAAGGTGTGGTGGAGGGAAAGGTTTACTCTGCTTCGGCAGCGGGAGCCTCTGCAACGGGAACCTCGACAGCGGCTGCCTCCGGAAGCTCTACGGTCTGCACGGCACCGGTGGCGGGTATAGCGGCTGCCGGAGCGGCGGGTGCTACAGGAGCAGTACGGGTGCTGTTGGCGTCGACGGCCTTGGGTGCGGTCCATACGGAAACGATGGACAGGAGTACGAGCACGCCTACCAGAGTCCAGGTGCCTTTCTCAAGGAAGCTGTTGGCCTGGCGTACGCCCATAACGCTGCCGGCACCGCCGAACTGCGAGGACAGACCGCCGCCCTTGGATTTCTGAATCAGTACGATGCCGATGAGAAGAAGCGACACAATTACCGTGAGAGCGATAATGACGATATTCATATTGTGTTGATAATTTGATATTTGCGATATGATTGATTCGACAGCGCCGCAGGCGCCGCCAATTCAGACTGCAAAGTAAGCGATTTTTTTTCAAATACTCAACTTTTCAACCTATTTTTAGAAATGTAGAATGTAAAATTTAAAATGCCGTAGGTTCAACTGGCAAGTGCAAAATTAGCGATTTGTTTGAAGAACTCGTCTTTCGGAGTGGAAAAACCGAGTCT
>ENA-ORLW01000569-ORLW01000569.1-human-gut-metagenome-genome-assembly--contig:-NODE-569-length-51481-cov-4.314372_pt1 | contig 51481 bp, 64 predicted proteins | sample MGYA00243017_ERZ508829 | MGnify/ENA primary metagenome ERZ508829 (study PRJEB26277, sample SAMN04329776) | human gut metagenome | biome: human-associated habitat | host: Homo sapiens | place: USA...
GTTTAGCTATATATTCTTGATTAAATTCTTTACATGTATCTCTAAATTTAACTACAGGAATTTCGTCTCTATTTAATCCTAATTTTTCTATTGCTTTTTTCTCTGTTGGCATACCATGTGTATCAAAACCAGGTATAAAAGGAGTATAATATCCTTTTAAATTTTTATATCTAACTATAGTATCTTTTAAAACTTTATTTATAGCATGCCCTGTATGAATTTCACCATTCGCATATGGAGGTCCATCATGTAGTACAAAAGGCTCTTTTCCTTCATTCTTTTTTAGCATTTTTTCATATAAACCATTTTCAAATATTTCTTCAAATATTTTAGGTTCATTCTCTGGCAAATTTCCTCTCATTGGGAAATCCGTTTTTGGCAAGTTTAAAGTTTTGCCATAATCTTTTTTTGACTCACAATTTTCACACATATTAACCTCTCCTTTTTATTTTATAATAATTTAATTGTTTAATTTGATGTATCTTCAAACTTTACCGAATTTTTATAAAAATGCACAGTTATATCTTCGACCTCCATTTCACATCCGCATAAGAGTTACAACTGCAGTACTTTTATCTTTCCATTTTATCTTTATAATTCCTTTTCCTCCATCGTCATAAATTTTTGTTTTATATTTATAACTCTTTATATATTTGTTAATTATATTATTATTGCAATTTGCTTTAATAATCACATCTGATGGTCCGAAAAAAACTGTACCTTTTTGAATAATTTCAATTTTGTAATCTCCATCTGTTGAAATTGATTCTTTTACCTTTTCACCACCAAAGATAAATCCCAAAAATCCAAAATATGCAACTACACAAACTATTCCTATCGCAATTATTATAGAAATTGTTATTATAACTGCTACAATAATTTTACTATTTTTATCCATACCACTCCTCCTAACAATAATATATTATAGTACCAGAATATTATAATTTTGCATTATATAGAGAGCATATTAATTACATAAGAAAGATTTCTTATACAAAAAACATTCGTCCTAAAAGCAAAATTAGGACGAATGTTTCCGCGGTACCACCTATATTAAAAAATTATAATTTTTAATTTTTTCTCTTAAACCTTTTAACGCAAGGATTACGATTTAACCTACTATAAGCTTCAATTAAATTACTAAAAGGTGATAACAAATAAATTATTATCTTACAAGAATTCCACCAATTATCTTGCTCTCTATTAGTTTTACTTTATTTGTGTTGTCCTTTATTATCGTATTTATTTATCAAATTAATAGCTATATAATAACATATTTATTTTAATATTTCAATATTTTATTTAAATATTTTTACATATTATATGTTTACAACTTATCTAAAAGTACATAATAGCCTACCTAATAGTAATATATTTATAAATTTTAACCAATCGCCGATGGTACGTACTAGCTAATGTCTCTCAAATTCTCTGCGTGGTATAAACTCATTATCAGCAAGTCCACTGACACGCTTCAAGATTGGTTTAAATTTATAAATATATTAGCTATTAGGTAGGCGGTAACATTGTTTCTTTAAATAAATTAAGCTATGAATAGTAACTTCTACATAGAAATTAACTTTTCAAATTCTTCTGCTGATATTACTTCTTTTCTTAATAATTCATTAGCAACCAATTCTAATTTGTCCATATGGTTTGCTAAAATAGTTTGTGCTTGAACATATGCATTATCAACTAATATTTTTATTTCTGCACCTATATTATCGCTAAATTTATCCCCTAGTAATTGTAACTCATATGGATCTTGTTCTGTGTTTATTGATATTGGTCCTATCACGTCACTCATTCCATATATAGTTACCATATCTTTTGCAATTTTTGTTGCAACTTCTATATCATTACTTGCTCCTGTAGATATATCATTTAATGCTAATTTTTCAGCAGCACGTCCACCAAGTAAAGCAATTAATTTTTCTTGCATTTCTGTTTTAGATATATAAAATTTATCTTCGTTCGTTTTATACATTGTATATCCGACCTGCTACACCTCTAGGAATAATAGAAACTTCTTTTATATCTTTCTGTGTTTCTAAATAACTACTAACTATTGCATGTCCTGCTTCATGAAAAGCTGTAAGTTTTTTATCTTTATCTGATATTTTTCTGCTTGTTTTTTCTAGTCCTACTGTTACTTTTTTAACCGCTTCATCTAAATCTGCATTTGTTATCGCTGTATGGTCTTTTTTGGTTGCTATTATTGCAGCTTCATTTAAAATATTTGCAAGTTCCGCTCCAGTAAATCCTGCTGTATCTTCTGCTATACTTTTTAAATTAACATTTGATGCAAATTTTTTCTCCTTTGCATGAATTTTTAAAATTTCTTCTCTACCTTTTAAATCTGGAAGAGCAATTGTTATTTGTCTATCAAATCTTCCAGGTCTTAATAATGCTTTATCAAGCATTTCAGGGCGGTTAGTTGCTGCTAATACTATAATAGTTTCTTCTGTATCAAATCCATCCATTTCCACTAATAATTGGTTTAATGTTTGGTTATTTTCACTTTCTGCACCTGATTGACTAGTTCTTCTTGATCCGAATTGCATCAATTTCATCTATAAACACTATACATGGAGCCATCTTTTTTGCTTTTTCAAACAGTTTTCTTACTCTTGATGCTCCAAGCCCTGCAAACATTTCAATAAACTCAGAACCACTCATTGATATAAATGGTACATCAGCTTCACCAGCTATAGCTTTTGCAATTAATGTTTTTCCTGTTCCTGGTTTACCACATAAAAGTACTCCTCTTGGTACTTTTGCTCCCATTTCATAAAACTTCTTAGGATGTTTTAGAAAATCTACTATTTCTATCATTTCTTGTTTTTCTTCTTCTAATCCTGCTACATCTTTGAATTTTGTTTTAGTATTTTTTGTATCTGCATCATATACTTTTCCTTTTTCTCCTAAACCTTGCATTTTAAATATTAATACAAATAAAACTACTAGCATTATAGTTGGTAATAAAGAAAATAGTGTTTTTCCAATACTTATAAATGTGTTAGGTTGTTTTTGTATTAATTCTATATTATTTCCATTTTCTACTTTTTCTTGTATCAATTCTACAAAAGGCTGAGTACTTGGTATTACAGCTTTTTTCTCTTCTTCTACATCTGTTAATTTGACTTTGACTCTTGTACTTCCAACTGTCATTTCTATTTTCTCTATATTACCATCATTTATTTCTTTTATAAGGTCTGTATATGCAATTTCATTTTCATTTTCTTTTTGTTTGTTATTTACTAAAAATACAGCTAATATACTTAATAATATTAATAGAATAATGACTCCTAGTGTTATATAATATTTTTGTTTTTTATTGTTTTCTTCTTTATTTTTAGAACTCATATGAATAATAACTCCCTTCTAATTTAGCCATTATCTACTTCAGGCTCTTGTTTTTCTCTGTTTCCTTTGTCACTTTTTTCCTCTTCATCTTCTTTTTTATCTTTTTTTTCTCTTCCTACCTCATCTTCTTGATCTTCTTTATATTCTTGTCTTATTTTTTGTTGTTCTTCAATTATTTTACTTAGTTCTTGTCCTCTTTTTATAAAATCTGACTTTATTATCAATATCGCTGTTACTATATAAATATATGATATTGTGCTGTACATGACTTGAAAATACTTAATAGTAAAACCTGTAAATAAATTAACAATTATATAAATAATGTTAAGTATAATTGGAAGTGTTAATGCATGAAGTGCCATATTAAATGTTGCTTTATATTGCATTGGTATTCGTAATAGCATAGAAGTTATGCGTCCAAGTAATGCAAGCATTATAGCATAAATTACTATTGTTATAAAATATATAATAAACATATAAAAATAAAATATACCAAAAAACATAATATAAAAAGTAATTATTTCTTTTCCATTAACAGCATTTAATAAATCCTGTTTGTTAAAACTATTTATATCATATTGATTAACAATATCACTATATAAAAAGTCAGTATGTTCATTATCAATCTCTGTTTTTACTATCATTTTATCATTTAAAAATATAATTGCATTACTATATTCATTAATCTTTTCTTCATATATTTTTATTTCTTCTTCACTCAATTGTCTAGTTTCAATAAATATAGTCATATTTACTAAATCTACATTTTCTAAAACTATTTTTTCATCATTATTTACTGATAATTTTTCATTTTCAAATTTTATTTCTGATATATTCTCATCAATATACTTTACTAATTTATTCTTTTCTATGTGTATTTTAAAAGTAAATGCTAATGATATAATAAGTGCAAAGATAGCTATTAACTTTAATATATATATAATTTCTTTACTAACTTCGTGTATTGCAAAATCTTGATATTTATCAAAATCTTTTATACTTGCAAATAATTCTTTAAAAAACGAATTATTTTTGTTACCTTTCATAATTCAGGCTCCCTTCTGATTTTATAGGTCTTTAATATTTATTATAACCTTTTTTTCTTGTTTTATAGGAAATTGTATCTTACAATTTCCTATAAAGCATTAATGTATTTTATTATTCATCTGTGTTTAGCACATTTTCCAAATTATTACCATCATTAGATTTTTTATTAATTGTAAGTGTTACAATTGTACCTTCTTTTACCTCTTCTCCTGCTTTTCTACTTTGTTTTAATACCACTCCATTTTCTTTTGAGCTATCATTTCCATCTATTATTTTATATCTTAATTCAGATGCATCTAATATTAATTCTGCTTCGCTTTGTTTTTTTCCTACAACATTAGGAACTTTTACTTTAGTAACTTCTTCAGATTCATCTATTTCTGGAGTATCTATTCCATTGATTATATTTGTATCGATTTCAGGTTCTATATGTACATCACATACTTCTGTTATTGTATTATATTTACTTCCAGAACTTGTTTTCCAAATTGCATTTTTTTCTTTTTCAGGTTGCTCAAGAACTGTTCTTTCTTCTACATTAGTACAATATTCATTGGCAATTTTTCCTGTTTCCTTGCATATTTTTATTTTTGCATGTCCGTCACAAGCTGATGGCACTGTTCCTGATACAAATTCTTCAGTATATGTATTAGTACAAGAACTTGTAGCAGATTTTCCTGAATCTTTGCAAATTTTTGCAGTTACTATATTGCTTGGTTTTTCAAAAGTCTTTTTAGGCAAATCTTTATGAATATCTTGCATAATAGCTGCCCAAATTTTTGCTGAAGGATTTCCACTATAATTTATATATTCTGCTTTATCAAATCCAAACCAAGTTGCTGCCGCATAATATGGAGTAATTCCACATAACCATCTATCATAATTATCATCTGTTGTACCTGTTTTGGCTCCTACATCCATTCCTGATATTGAACAATTGGTAGCTGTTCCATTTGAACCTGTAACTGGTGATTTTAATATACTTTTTGTAATATATGCTGTTCCTTCTGACATTACTCTTCTTTTCTCTTGTTTTGGTTCTAGAACCGTTTTTCCTTGTGAATCTACTAATTTACTATAAAAAGTAGGTGTAATATATTCTCCACCATTTGCAATAGTTGCATATGCACCTGCCATTTCTAATGGGGTAGCACCATTTGTAAGACCTCCTAAAACTAATGCTAAACCATTATCTGCTTTATCGTCTAGATGATTTAACCCTAATTGTTTTAGAAATTTAATAGAATTTTCTGGTCCCAATTCTGACATTATTTTTACTTCCACAACATTAGAAGAAATTTCTATAGCTTTTCTTACAGTAATAAGACCTTTGTATCCTGATGAATTTTTTGGGTTATATGTCCCATTAAATGTTGTTGGAGAATCATCATATACTGTACTTGCTGTTATTATTTTATTTTCTAGGGCTGGTGCAATAGAAGCTATTGGTTTGATAGAAGACCCTGGTTGTCTTGCACTATTAATTCTATTTAAGCCTAAAGCATTTACATCTGTACCAAGGCCTCCCATGCAACCTACTACATTGCCTGTTTTATAATCTATAATTACCATTGCAGATTGACTATGTGCACCTTCATTCTTTTTTGACTTTACAATATATTTATCTTTCACATATTCTTCTTGCATTCTGCTTTGTATGGAAGACACCTGTGTAGTATATAATTTATATCCTCCGCCATATAAACGACTTTTAGCATATTCATATGACATACCTTTTTCTTCTACCATTTGATTTACAACTTCTTCAATTGCTGCTGCTAAGTGATATGACATATCTGTTCCACTAGATAAATCACCTTGTTTAAAATTTAGTCCTACATCCACTTCGCTAACTGCCTTATTATAATCTTCATTACTTATAATTCCCAATTCTTTCATTTTGTCTAAAACAGTTTTTGTTCTTTTCTTTATTTTTTCTGCATTATCTGTTTCTGTAAATGGATTATAATTATTAGGTGAATGGTTTATTCCTGCTAAGAAAGCACTTTCTGCTAAAGTAAGCTCTTTTGCAGATTTGCCAAAATAGTACTCTGATGCAACTTCTACACCACAAATATTTTTTCCATATCCTCCAAGATAGATAATATTTAAGTATAGTTCTAGTATTTGACTTTTTGATATTATTTTCTCTATTTGATATGCTCTTGACATTTCTCTTATTTTTCTTTGTACACCTGCTTTTCCTTCGTCTTCTTTTTCATTAGTAATATTCTTAACTAATTGTTGTGTTATTGTACTTCCACCAAAAGAAGAGCTTCCTTTATTAAATATGTAAGTGATTGTTGCTGCTGCTGATCTTTTTATATCTACTCCATGATGTTCATAAAATCTTTCATCTTCAATTGCAATAAAAGCTTTTGGTAAATATTCTGGCATATCATTAAGTGTAATTATTTTTCTATTCTCATCACCAGTTAATTCTTTAATTAAATTTCCTTCACTATCATAAACAAAAGTATTTGAATTGCTTATTAATAGGTCTTCTTTTGACATAGCAAATTTATCACTAAAAAATATACCTGCAAAAATTCCTGCTCCAATTAAACATATTAATATAAAAATTAAGATTAATATTATAATAATCTTCTTTATTATTTTAGCTTCGCTATTTTTTTTGCCATTTTTACTTTTATGTTTATTTATATTTTTAGTTTTTTTATTTTTTTCTCCCATAAAACCCTTTCCTTTCTAGTTAAAATATACAATATTTTTTTATTTAACTAAACTGCTATTTTATTATATTACAAATTCTAAAAAAGTAAAAGTATTTTAATAAAATTTTAATATATATCTTCTAATATATCACTTACATTTGTAACAACTTTTGCGCCTTCTTTTATAATTTGGTTAGTTCCTATTGAATTTAGACTAGTAATATTTCCTGGCACAGCATATACATCTTTTCCCTGTTCTAGTGCAAAATCAACAGTAATTAAAGATCCACTCTTTTCTTTTGCCTCTATTACTATAACTCCATCTGATAAACCACTTATAATTCTATTTCTTTCTGGAAAATTTTTCTTTTCAGGTTTTGTCCACAAGATATACTCTGACAATATAGCTCCACCTTTATTTATAATTTTTTCAGCTAATATTTTGTTTTCTTTTGGATAAATATTATTTAAGCCGTGAACCTAAAACAGCAATAGTTTTTGCTTTTTCTTTTATTGCTCCTAAATGTGAATATGTATCAATTCCTTTAGCTAAACCACTAATTACATAGATATCTTTACTTGTAAGTTCATATGATAATTTTTTAGCAATTATTCTTCCATAATCTGTACATTCTCTACTTCCTACAATTGCAATAGATTTTTTATTTAAGATATCTATATTTCCTTTTAGGTATAGAACAATTGGATAGTCGTATATATGTCTTAATTTGATTGGGTATTCTTTATCATTTATTGTAATCACTTTTATATTATCTTTAATCATATATTCTATATATTTATATATATTACTTTTATTTTTTACTGAAAGTATCGTTTCAATCACTGTTTCATTTATATATTTATTTTTTCTTAATTCATATTCATCAAGATTGTATATAACTTTAGGATCTTGATAACATTTTATCAAATTAATAACAGTCTTACTTTTTAACTTCAAATTAGATAACCAAATCCAATATTTATTTTCCTCTACTGATAACATAAAACTCCTTTTTTACCCTTATCTATAATAAATTTGAGTTATGTATATTATAGAAAAAGAGTGCATAATATTTTTATTTGCCCCCTTATTTCTACACTTATGTTTTTAATAAATCTATTTGAATAACAAATATAACTTTTATGATATGACATGATATTTCAATTCATTTCCTAAACGAATATTTTAATTTTTCAATTTACATGCCTTTACTACATTATCCATTAACATGGCTATTGTCATCGGTCCTACTCCTCCTGGAACTGGTGTTATGTATGATGCTATTTTCTCTACTTCCTCAAAATCAACATCTCCCTCTAACTTTCCATCTTTATTTCGATTAATACCTACATCAATTACTACTGCACCTTCTTTAACCATATCTTTTGTGACAAATTTTGCTTTTCCTAGTGCTGCTACTATGATATCTGCTTTTTTTGTTATTTCTGCTATATTTTTAGTTTTAGAATGACATACTGTAACAGTTACATCTTTCTTTAATAAACATTGTATTAATGGTTTTCCAACTATATTACTTCTACCTATTATAACTGCATTTTTTCCTTCCATGTCGATATTATATCTTTCCAGCATCTTTATTACTCCATATGGTGTACATGATACAAAAGAATCTTCCCCAATAACCAATTTTCCTACATTTATAGGATTAAATCCATCGACATCTTTTTCAGGACATATTTTATTAAAAGCTTTATAAATATCTAAATGCTTAGGAATTGGACTTTGTAATAATATTCCATGAATATCTTCTCTATTATTTAGATTTTCTATTACTTCTAATAATTTTTGCATAGTTGTAGTTTCATCTAATAAAATTTCTTCATATTCAATTCCAATTTCTTCACAAGCTTTACTTTTATTTTTTACATATACTTTAGAAGCTTTGTCATCTCCTACCATTATAACAGCAAGTTTAGGAAATATACCTTCTTGCTTTAATTTTTCTACTTCTTCTTTTAACTCTAAACGTATACTTTTAGCCAATTCTTTACCATTAATAATTTCTGCCATTTTACTTTTAATGATATATTTTATATCATATCTCCTTTCCTAATTTATCTTTATACTAATTAAAACTAATTTTATTTCTAATACAAATTTAAAGCATTATAATGTAATTTTAAATAAAGATTCTTTATTAATGAACCTTTTTTTATTTATTCATCTTTAAAATTTATTTGATTTTTTATTTTTAAACTGCCTGCTCTTGTAATAGCATAATATCCATATTTTTGTTTTATTTTGTCTAAAGTCCCATCTAATTTTTCTTGCTTTTTATCATTTTCTAGATCAAAAATAGAAATCTGTTTCTGTTTTTTAGAAACTAATCCATCTACTCTTATGCCTATTAATCTTATATTATCACCTTTATGCAATTGTTCTAATAATTTTTTAGCTTCTTTATATATTATTTTTGTACTATCTGTTGCAACATCCATTTTTCTCTGATGTGAAATAACCTTAAATTCATTATTTTTTATATGTACATTAACTACTGCTGCTAATAATTCATGTGCTCTTAATCTATATGTTACTTGTTCTGTTAAACCTAGTAATACTTCTTCTAATTTTGATATATCAGATATGTCATGTGGCAAAGTAATTGAATTTCCTATTCCTTTTGGTTTTTCCTTTTTATTGTTTACTGGTTCATTACTAATACCATTTGCATATTCCCATATCATTTTACCATATTTACCATATATAGCAAGTAATTTGTTCTGATCTTGTTTAGCTAAGTCTCCTATTTTATATATACCCATTTTTTGCAATTTTGGGAGCATTTTTCTTCCTACCATAAATAAATCTGATATTGGTAAATTCCACATTTTTTCTTGTATTTCATTTTCGAATAAAGTATGTATTTTATCTGGTTTTTGAAAATCTGATGCCATTTTTGCTAAAAGTTTATTGCTACTTACTCCAACATTTACAGTAAATCCTAATTCATTTTTTACTCTTTCTTTTATTTCTATAGCTTTATCTATTAACTTATCATTTTTATTAAGGAAATTAGTTAAATCTAAAAAGCATTCATCTATTGAAAATCTTTCTATTACATCTGTATATTCTAATAGTAAATTAAATAATTGAATAGAATATTTTTTATATACATCAAAATTGCTCCCAAATATTTGTATTCCGAGGGCATTTTTTTCTTGCAAAATATATAGGTTCACCCGTTTTTATTCCAAATTGTTTAGCAATATTACTTTTTGCAAGAACTACACCTTTTCTTTGTGCTTCATCTCCACCAATTATTGCTGGAATAGTTCTTATATCTATATTACTTCCTTGTTTTAACATTTCTACTGCTGTCCATGATAAAAATGCATTATTTACATCGACATGTAAAATTTTTCTTTCCAAAATGTATCACCTTGTTTATTATAGAACATATGTTTTGTTTTGTCAATAATTTATTTATAAAAATTTATTATTATAGGAATTCTACCTTTCTTCGTTTGATCTAAAACCTGATTTATAAAGAATTTCCCTTTTCCTCTTATTGTTATTTTATCATTTTCTTTTATCATTTTTGTATTTTTCACTATACACTCACTATTTACAAACACTCTCTCACTGGAAATAATATTATTTGCCTTACTTCTTGAAGTCTTGCAAATTTCTGATACTATGTTATCTAATCTTAAAGATGATACTATAATTTTAGCTTCTTGCATATTTTGAATTTTGTTGCTTATATTTTCTAAGCTTACAATTTCTACTTTACTATTTTGAAATCTTTTTAATGTAAGTATATTTGTATACAAAAATTTTTCTATATCTTTTAATATCAAAATATCTGCACCGTTTTCGTGTATTACTATATCACCTATTTTTTCTCTTTTTATTCCAAGTTTTATTAATCCACCTAAATATGTTCTATGATTTAATTTTTCTATATTTTCTTTTGCAGGTTTAATTCTAATTACAGTAATTATGTTATCTAAATTAAATTTATTTTCTTCAAATATAAATTTTAATTTTTCTGGATACAGAATTAAAATTTTACGTTCTGCTTTTTCATATCCACCAAACGAGACAAAATCCTGTTTAAAAAAAATCAGTACTTTTCTTAATATATTTTCTTGGTGTTCATCTAAAAAGTCTGTATATTCTATTTTATTTCTTTTTTCACAAGCTTCAATCTTATCTAATAATTTTGCTACTAAAAGTCTTTCTTCTTCTTTTTTATATTTTTCTAATATATCTCTTTTTTGCATAATTTTTTAATATTACCTCATTACTTTTTCTTGTATGCATACTTCTTTTTTTACATTCCTAACAATTGAATTTACATCTAATCCATAACACATTTCTAATTCTTCTACAGATCCATGTTTTACAAATGTATCTTTATATCCATATGATTTTATAATCACATTCTGTATATCGCTTTCCACAATCAATTCTTGAACTGATGTAGCAAGTCCACCTCGCAAAATTCCATCTTCAATAGTTATTACTTTATTAGTCTTATTTATAGACTCTAATATAGATTTTTTATCAAATGGTTTTAAAAATCTAGCATTTATTACTTCACATGAAATTCCAGACTCTTCTAATAAATTAGAAACCTCTAAAGCTCTTGATACCATTTTTCCAATTCCTACAATTGTTATATCCGTTCCTTCTTTTAATATTTCTGCTCTTCCCAAATTGATAACTTCATGATTTTCAAATTTTATCTTGCCTTCACCACCTCTTGGATATCTAATAACAACAGGTGACTTTAAATTAACTGCAAATTCTAACATCTGCTCTAATTCTTTAAAATCTTTAGGTGCTAATATGCTTAAGTTTGGTACTAAAGAAAAAAAAGATAAATCTAAAGTTCCTTGATGTGTTTCACCATCATTTCCTACAACTCCTGCTCTATCTACACACATAACTACTGGTAAATTCTGAAGACATATATCATGAATAACTTGGTCATATCCTCTTTGATAAAATGATGAATATATTGGAATAACTGGTATTAATCCACTCTTTGCCATTCCAGATGCTAATCCTAGCGCATGCTGTTCTGCAATTCCTACATCAAAAAATCTTTCTGGAAACTGTTTCTTAAATTTAGAAAGACCTGTTCCATCACACATTGCAGCCGTTATAGCTACAATTTTTCTATTTTCTTTTGCCAGATCTACTAATTTTTCCCCAAATACTTTTGAATAATCAGATTTTTTCTTCTTTTTTCCTTTTCCAGTTTTTATATCAAAACTAGATGTACTATGAAATTTATCTGGATTTTCTTCTGCTGGTTTATATCCTTTTCCCTTTTTGGTAACAACATGCACAAGTACTGGTCCTCTTAACTTTTTTGCCATTTCTAATAAGTCTTGCACTTTTTCTATATCATTTCCATTAATTGGTCCTAAATACTGAAAACCTAAATCTTCAAAAAACATATTAGGTATAAATAATTGTTTTATTCCATATTTTATCTTTCTGGAGATTCTTATAATTAACTTACCTATATATGGAATTTTATTTAGTGTTCTTTTTAAATACTGGTTAGATTTTGTATATGCTTTTCTAGTTCTTATTTTACTTAAAAGCATAGAAATTCCTCCAACATTTCTTGCTATACTCATTTCATTATCATTTAGTATAACAATTAAATTAGTATTACTACATCCTGCATCATTTAACGCCTCTAGTGCCATCCCTCCAGTTAATGCTCCATCTCCTATTACTGCAATAATATTATTATCTTCTTTTTTTATATCCCTTGCTCTTGCCATTCCAAGTGCTACAGAAATTGATGTACTACTATGCCCAGTATTAAAGGAATCATATTCTGATTCTGATGTTTTTGGAAATCCTGCTAATCCATCTAACTGTCTTAATGTACTAAATTTATCTTTCCTACCTGTTAATATTTTGTGTACATATGACTGATGACCAACATCCCAGATTATTTTATCATCTGGCATATTAAAAACGCTATGTAGCGCTATTGTAAGTTCTACCACACCTAAGTTTGAAGCTAAATGTCCTCCTGTTTTTGAAACATTTTCTATAATAAAATATCTAATTTCTTCTGCTAGTTTTTCCTTTTCTTTTATATCAAGATTTTTTAAATCTTCTGGCATATTTACTTTTTCTAATATATTGTCCATAACATCTTCCGCCTTTTATTTCTAATTAAGCTATATAATAGCATATTATTTAGTATTTGTCTATTGCATAAACTATCATTTCTAGCTTATGCATGTGTCAAGTATAATTTTTTATTCGAATTTTATGTTAATTTATGTTACAATATAGGTATGTACTAACATTTTATATAAATTTTCCTTTTTCAGCTAAAGATTAGTCTCAGCATTAGTACAAAATTTAAATTTTTGGAGGAATTTATTATGACAACGAACGAATTCACAAAAAGGTGGGATCATAATCATGGTTTCACTTACGAAGAGGCGCTTGATAAAGTGCATGTCGTAAATGAAGCTTTTGATGTGAGCAATTCAAAATCTTGCTGGAATCCAGCGAGATTTGTACCAGACCCATGTAAAAAAGATGTGTATAAAGTAATTATCACTACAAAAAAGTAGTAATAATCACTTTTCCTCCACATCTTTTTTCTCCCTCGCAAGAGGGAGTTTTTCTTTTTAATTCACTAATTTATTTTCTATATACAATAATCTATTATATTTTGCAACTCTATCTGTTCTAGCAGGAGCTCCTGTTTTTATTTGTCCAGCATTTGTTGCAACTGCAATATCAGCTATAGTAGTATCTTCTGTTTCCCCAGAACGATGTGATACAACTGCAGTATATCCTCTAGATTTTGCCATTTCAATTGCATCTAATGTCTCTGTTAAAGTTCCTATTTGATTTGGTTTTATTAAAATACTATTTGCAACTTTTTTATTTAATCCCTTTTGCAGCCTTTTTATATTTGTAACAAACAAATCATCCCCAACTAATTGTACTTTACCACCTAATTCTTCTGTTAGCTTCTTCCATGTTTCCCAATCTTCCTCTGCTAGCCCATCTTCTATTGATATAATTGGATATTTATTAGTTAAGTCAATTAAATACTGAACCATCTCGTCTTTTGTTTTAAAAATATCTTTTTTCCAAAAATAATATCCATCCTTGCCAATTTTTTTGGCCTCTTCAAACATTTCAGTGCTAGCTATATCTAGGGCAATAGCCACATCTTTCTTAGGTTCATATCCACTATTTTTTATTGCTTCTAAAATAAGTTCAATAGCTTCCTCTTCACTATCTAAATTTGGCGCAAAACCTCCTTCATCACCAACAGCTGTAGAGTATCCTTTTGATTTTAATACATTCTTTAATTCATGATATACAGTCACACCAATTTCCATACACTTTTTGAAAGATGTAGCACCAACAGGCATAATCATGAATTCCTGAACACTAATATTATTATCTGAATGTTTTCCACCATTTAGAATATTCATCATAGGCATTGGCAATCTTTTTGAATTTACTCCTCCTATATATTTATATAATTCCATATTAAGAGAACAAGCTGCTGCTTTAGCCACTGCCAGAGAAACACCTAAAGTTGCATTTGCTCCAAGCATAGATTTGTTTTCTGTTGAATCTAACTCAACTAATTTTTTGTCAATTCTTGTTTGCTCATACACATTCATTCCTTCTAATTCTTTAGATATAATCTTTTCTACATTTTCTACTGCTTTTTTTACGCCTTTTCCCATTAACCTTGTTTCATCTTTATCTCTTAGTTCTACAGCTTCAAAACTTCCAGTAGACGCACCTGATGGTACTGTAGCTATTCCATTTATTCCATTTTCCAATATAACTTCTACTTGCACAGTTGGATTTCCTCTTGAATCAAAAACTTCCAATGCTTTTATATTTTTTATTAATAAACAATTTTCCATAAAATACCTCCATTTACATTTTTCTCTATAAATACATTATGTTCAAAATTTATCTTTATATTCTTAATTAGATTTAATTTGTTCATTTCTACTTTTTAAGTTAATCTCCCATATTTTTTTGCAAAGGCATACTATAAAGCTTATAATTCACAGTTATTTAAAAGCACATAATAGCATAGCTACTTGTTTGATATATATTTTTTAAAAATCAATCGCCGATGGTACATGCTATATTACTTTTCTACCTAAACTGCGTGGTATAAAAGTAACTAACTCCTCTCGCCCGCCACGCTTCAAGATTGGTTTTTAAAAAATATATATCAAACAAGTAGCTATGCGGTAACATTATAACCTATATAAAAGACTGTGAATAGTAACCCTATATAAAAAATTATAAATTATTTTTTCTGTAAGTATAGAATTTTTTTTATAGTTGTGTTATTATATTTAAGTATTGATGTTAATTTTTTAGCATTATCTATCTATAAATTTGTTTGTGCAAAGAAAATTATTATATCAATATATGTAATCTGTATATTATACATATATTGGGGTATCGCCAAGCGGTAAGGCATCGGACTCTGACTCCGACATTCCTGTGTTCGAATCACAGTACCCCAGCCAACCTATTAAATGTTCTTATTCGATTTAATATCCTATAAGGACATTTTTTCGCTTCAAAAAGAGAACACCATTACTGATGTTCTCTTAACGATTATTTAATTCTTCTACCTTGTAATTTAAAACTTCCCATATTAGTTTTAGCATTAATATTCAAAGTATTTCCAATTACTTCCCCCTGTATATCATACTTAATATTAGCAATTGACACATTAACATTTCCAGAAATAGTAAATTTATTTCCATTAACTCTTCCACCTGAAAAGTCATTTCTTTTTCCCATTGTTTCTATATATCCACTTAATTCATTTCCATTTGTAACTAATTTTACATTCCCCTTAATTTCACCCATTGGTGTTTTTATACTTATTTCATACAATCCATCCATATGTATACCTCCTATTTTTGATAATATGAATGAACATTAAATTTTGTTACTAAATTTTATAAGATTCTAATTAATTCATCTATTTTTTTTATCTCTATATATTTTGAGTTTACCTCAATATTTTTTTTATTTAAAAATATTGCTTTTAGACCTACAGCTAAGGCTCCATCTATATCTATTTCTAAATTATCTCCAACAATTATGCATTCATCTATACTAAAATCTCCAATTGCTGTTAAGTATGCTTCTTTATCCGGTTTCATCTTTATATCTTCCGCTCCATATACATGCTTAAAATATTTATATATTCCTGCATTCTTTAGTCTTTCTATTTGTTGATATACAAACCAATTAGTTAAGATTACTAATTCATATTTGTTTTGTAAATATTCTAAAGTATTTATAATATTATTATCAACTTTTTTTGGTACACATGTTTCAAAATATTTTAATATCATTTTTATGAAATTACTTGATAACTTCATATTTAACTTTTTATTAATTATTTCTTGCATTCTTTCTACATTAAAATATTTCTCATTTGTTTCATACTCAGTAATTGCTTCAATAACTTTTTCTTCTAGTTTTTTATGATATTCTAAATTAAGTTTTTCACATCCATATACAATTCCTTTATGCCAATAATCATCTTTCCAATCAATTAATGTATTATCTAGATCAAATATCACTCTTTTTATCATATTAGATTTCTCCATCACAAGTTATATATTTTTTCTAATCATATCATAGTCTTATAATCTTTACAATTATATATTTTAGTATAACTTTAATAAATCTTTTTAATAAAAATGGACAAAATCACTATATTTTAGTAATTCTGTCCACTCTCATTTATTAATTTATATTTTTTATTAAAGTTCTTGTATTCTAGACTATTTCATAGCTTCTTCGCAAGCCACAGCTACTGCAACTGTTGCACCTACCATTGGGTTGTTACCCATACCAATTAATCCCATCATTTCAACATGTGCTGGAACTGATGATGATCCTGCAAATTGTGCATCTGAATGCATTCTTCCCATTGTATCTGTCATACCATAAGAAGCTGGCCCTGCAGCCATATTATCTGGGTGAAGTGTTCTTCCTGTTCCTCCACCAGAAGCAACTGAGAAGTATTTCTTTCCTTGTTCAATACATTCTTTTTTGTATGTACCTGCAACTGGATGTTGGAATCTTGTTGGATTTGTAGAGTTACCTGTAATAGAAACATCTACTTTTTCCATATGCATTATTGCTACACCTTCTCTAACATCATTTGCACCATAACATCTTACTTTTGATCTTTCTCCATCAGAATAAGCAATTTCTTCTACTACATTTACTTTTCCAGTAAAGAAGTCAAAATCTGTTTTTACATATGTAAATCCATTAATTCTTGATATTACTTGTGCAGCATCTTTTCCTAAACCATTTAAAATAACTCTTAAAGGTTCTTTTCTTACTTTGTTTGCAGATTTTGCAATACCAATTGCTCCTTCTGCTGCTGCAAAGCTTTCATGTCCTGCTAAAAATGCAAAACATTTTGTTTCTTCTGATAATAGCATTGATGCTAGATTTCCATGTCCTAAACCAACTTTTCTATCATCTGCAACAGAACCTGGAATACAAAATGCTTGCAATCCTTCACCTATTGCTTTTGCTGCGTCAGCTGCTTTTGTATATCCTTTTTTAATCGCAATTGCTGCACCTAAAGTATATGCCCAAGCTGCATTTTCAAAACAAATTGGTTGAACTCCTTTTACTATTTCATATGGATTAAATCCTTTTTCTGTACATATATTTAATGCATCTTCAAAATCTTTAATTCCGTATTTTTCCATTACTGGTTTAATCTGATCTATTCTTCTTTCATAACTTTCAAATGTTACTGCCATTATTCTTACCTCCTATAAATATTTATTTCATAATTTCACGAATTTTACTTATCAGTTCATCTACATTTGTATATGGCACTTGAATAAAGTTCATATTTTTCCTGTTATCATTTTTGAAATATTTTTTCTTCTCCATACATGCATATAATTTTTAGCAATTGATACTATTCTTTTCTTGGATCAATCTTCTTAACAGCTTCATCAAATCTTCCATATTTTCCAGAAGCTTTTTCAATTGCTTCCATAGGTTCGATTCCAGCTTTGATGTTATCCATCATTTTTCCTAAGTTTACATATTTGTAACCAATTATTTGGTCATCTTTATCTAATCCTATTTCTACTATGTATCCTTCTGCAAGTTCTAGATATCTAGGACCTTTAACTTTTGTAGAATAAATTGTACCTACTTGACTTCTATGTCCTTTTCCTAAGTCTTCTAATCCTGCTCCTACTGGAAGTCCTCCTTCTGAAAATGCTGATTGTGTTCTACCATATACTATTTGTAAGAATAATTCTCTCATAGCAGTATTTATAGCATCACATACTAAATCTGTATTTAATGCTTCTAATATTGTTTTACCTACTAAAATTTCTCCTGCCATAGCAGCTGAATGTGTCATTCCTGAACATCCTATTGTTTCTACTAAAGCTTCTTCAATAATTCCTTCTTTTACATTTAAAGTTAATTTACATGCTCCTTGTTGTGGTGCACACCATCCTATACCATGTGTTAGACCTGAAATATCTTTTATTTCTTTTGATTTTACCCATTTACCTTCCTCTGGAATTGGTGCTGGCCCATGGTCTACTCCTTTTGCTACAGGGCACATATTTTCTACTTCTTTTGAATATATCATATTAATTAGCTCCTTTCTTGGTATATATCTTAATCTAGCAAGTCATTAGATAATTTTTTATTAATAATTTTTAACATCTTTATCTTAATAAACTTATTTAACTTTTTTTATATAGAATTTACATTAGAAAATCTAAACTCATATAATTTTAAAAATGTCATCTGTTTATATAAATTGAATTTTCATCATTTAATACGAATAATACGAAACATTATATAAAACAAAAATATTATTATAATCATCTTTTAGTATACTTGCTAGTTAGAAACATTTTTATTTTCTTATTAATAAACTTTCTCCTGTCATTTCTTCTGGTTTTTCTAAATTCATAATATCTAGCATTGTTGGTGCTAAATCCGCAAGTTTTCCCTCTTTTAATTGTACATTTTCCATTCCCACTAAAATAAGTGGAACAGGATTTGTTGTATGTGCTGTATGAGGTTCTCCTGTTTTATAATCTATCATTTGCTCTGAATTTCCATGGTCTGCTGTAATTAATACTATACCTTCTACTTTTGATATAGCATCTAATACTCTACCCAAACATTCGTCAATAGTCTCTATTGCTTTTATTGCAGCTTCTAAGTTTCCTGTATGCCCAACCATATCTGGATTTGCATAATTTAATATTATACTATCATATTTTTTAGATTCTATTGCTTCTATTACTTTTTCTGTAACTTCCAAAGCACTCATTTCTGGTTTCAAATCATATGTTTCGACTTTTGGAGATGGTATTAAAATTCTATCTTCTCCTTCATATTGCTTTTCTTCTCCACCATTAAAGAAAAATGTAACATGTGCATATTTTTCTGTTTCTGCAATTCTTAATTGTGTTAAATCATGTTTGCTGATATATTCACCAAATGTATTTGTTAAACTTTCCTTTTTAAATGCTACTTCTACATTTGGCATAGTCTCATCATAAGAAGTCATACATACAAAATATAAATTTAAATCTTTTGTTTCAAACTCTTTAAAATCTTTATCTACTAATGTTCTTGTTATTTCTCTTGCTCTATCTGGTCTAAAGTTAAAGAATATAACAGAATCATTTTCTTCTATTTTTGCAACTTCAGTATCTCCATTGCAAATTACTGTTGGCTCTACAAATTCATCAAATACTTCTTTCTGATATGAACTTTCTATTGCAGAGATTGCAGAACTTGCTTTTTCTCCAATACCATTTACCATTGCATTATAGCTTTTTTCAATTCTTTGCCATCTTTTATCTCTATCCATACTATAAAATCTTCCAGAGATAGTAGCAATTTTTCCAATTCCTTTTTCTTTCATTTTTTCTTCTAATTGCATTATATAGCCTTCTGCCGATGCTGGAGGTGTATCTCTACCATCTAAAAAGCAATGTACATATACATCTTCGAAATCTTTTCTTTTAGCAAGTTCTAAAAGAGCAAATAAATGACGCATATGGCTATGAACTCCTCCATCAGATAGAAGTCCCATAATATGCAATTTTGAATTATTTTTCTTGCAGTTTTCTATTGCTTTTACAAATTCTGGTACACTAAAGAAATCTCCATCTTCTATTGATTTTGTTATTCTTGTTAATTCTTGATATACTATTCTTCCTGCTCCAATATTTGTATGACCAACTTCTGAATTTCCCATTTGTCCTTCTGGAAGACCTACATTTAACCCACTTGTATATATATCTGTTGTAGGACATGTTTTCATTAGTTTATCTATGTTTGGAGTATTTGCAAGTTTTACTGCATTTCCTTTTTCGTTGTTATTTTCTCCAAAACCATCCAATATCATTAGCATTGTAAGTTTTTTATCCATTTTACTTTTACCGCCTCTTCTTTATTTTATAATTTATATTTGTTCTTTCTTTAGTAATTTAAATTTAATTTTTATCATAATTAACTATTTTGGAAAATTCTTCTACTTTTAGGCTTGCTCCACCTACTAATCCTCCATCGATATCTGATGAGCTAAATAACTCTTTTGCATTAGAAGATTTAACACTTCCTCCATATTGAATTATTACTTCTCCTGAAGTTTCTTTTCCATAAATATTTTCTATTTCTTTTCTAATAGCTTTTATACTGTTATTAGCATCTTCTAAAGTTGCTGTTTTACCTGTTCCTATAGCCCATATTGGTTCATAAGCTATTATAGTATTTTTTACTTGCTCTTTTGTTAATCCTTCTAATGCTAAACGAGTTTGATTTGTAATTATTTCTTCTGTTTTTCCTTCTTCTCTTTGTGATAGAGTTTCTCCAACACATACAATTGGTTTTAATTCATTTGCAAATGCTGCTTTTATTTTTTTATTTACAGTTTCATCTGTTTCTGCAAAATACTCTCTTCTTTCAGAGTGACCTATAATTACATATTCTACTCCAATTACTTTAAGCATTTTTCCAGAAACTTCTCCTGTATATGCACCATTTTCTTCCCAGTGCATATTTTGTGCACCTATTTTTATATTTGTATTTTGTGCTGTAAGTAATGCATAAAATAAATCTGTATATGGAACACAAAGAATTACTTCATTTTTTGTATCTTTTACTAATGGTGTTATTTCATCTATAAATTTTATTGTTTGGTCTGGAAGCATATTCATCTTCCAATTTCCTGCAATTACTTTTTTTCTCATAATCAATTACCTCCATTAATTATATCTATTTATCCATTAAACATTCTATTCCTGGTAATTTCTTTCCTTCTAAAAACTCAAGTGATGCTCCTCCACCTGTTGATATATGAGAAAATTTGTCTGATAATCCTACTTTTTCTACTGCTGCTGCTGAATCTCCTCCACCAATAATAGTAGTTGCGTCAGTCATTTCTGATAATGTTTTTGCAATTTCGTTTGTTCCTATTGCGAATTTATCGAATTCAAATAAGCCTACTGGTCCATTCCATATAACAGTTTTTGCATTTTTTAGTTCTTCTTTATAAGATTTTATTGTTTCATCTCCAATGTCAAAACCTTCCCAGCCATCAGGAATCTCTGTCCAAGAAACTGTTTTTGTTTCTGTGTTTGGGTCAAATTCTTTTCCTAATCTTGTATCAACTGGAAGTATTAATTTAACATCTTTTTTGTCCGCTTTTTCCATTAATTCTTTTGCTAAATCTAGTTTATCTAATTCGCAAATTGAATTTCCTACATTGTATCCTTGTGCTTTAAAGAAAGTATATGCCATTGCTCCACCAATCATAAGTGTATCTACTTTTTCTAATAAACTATTAATAACTCCTATTTTATCAGAAACTTTTTTTCCACCTAGAATTGCAACAAAAGGTCTTTTAGGATTTTCTAGTGCTGTTCCTAAAAAGTTTAATTCTTTTTCAATTAAAAATCCTGATACTGCTGGCAAATAATCTGCAATTCCTGCTGTTGAACTATGTGCTCTATGAGCTGTTCCAAATGCATCATTTACAAATATTTCTGCCATAGATGCAAGTTCTTTTGAAAATTCTGGATCATTTTTTTCTTCTCTTGAATCAAATCTAACATTTTCTAGTAATACAATATCACCATTTTGCATATTAGATGTTAATTCTTTTGCACTTTCTCCTATTATATCTTTTGCAAGTTTTACTTCTCTACCAAGTAAATTAGATAATTCCATCGCTACTGGAGCTAAAGAGAATTCTTTTTTTACTTCTCCTTTTGGTCTTCCTAAGTGAGATGCTAAAATTACTTTACAATCATTTTCTAATAAATACTTAATTGTCTCTAATGCTCCTACTATTCTTCTATTGTCTGTAATATTTCCATTCTCATCAATTGGTACATTAAAGTCACATCTTACAAATACCTTTTTTCCTTTTAAGTCTATATCTTTTATTGTTTTTTTATTCATAACTTGATTCCTCCTATTATTAATTGATAATCATTGCTAACTCTTAAGTTTATGGGTTACCAATGGTTATCAGTTAATTTTTTTAGATACTTTAGGGCAGACTAATCTTTTTGCCTGCCCACAGAATCTATATTTTATTCTCCTAATTCTGCAAAGTATTTAATTGTTCTTACCATTTGGCTTGTATATGAATTTTCATTATCATACCAAGCAACTACTTGAACTTGATATAAATTATCTGATATTTTTGTTACCATTGTTTGTGTTGCGTCAAATAAAGAACCATATCTAATTCCTATTATATCTGAAGAAACTAATAATTCGTCTGTATAGCCAAAAGATTGATTAGATGCTTTTTTCATAGCTTCATTAATACTTTCTACTGTTATATCTGTTCCTTTAACTACTGCTGTTAATATTGTAGTTGAACCTGTTGGTACTGGAACTCTTTGAGCTGATCCTATTAATTTTCCATTCAATTCTGGAATAACAAGTCCGATTGCTTTTGCCGCACCTGTTGAGTTTGGTACTATATTTATTGCAGCAGCTCTAGCTCTTCTTAAATCTGCTTTTCTATGAGGACCATCTAATAACATTTGGTCTCCTGTGTATGCATGTATTGTTGACATTATTCCTGACTCTATAGGTGCATATTTATTTAATGCATTTGCCATTGGTGCTAAACAGTTTGTTGTACATGATGCTGCTGATATAATTTTATCTTCTTTTGTTAATATATTTTCGTTTACGCCAAAAACTACTGTTGGTAAGTCATTTCCAGCTGGTGCTGATATAACAACTTTTTTAGCACCTGCTATAATATGCGCATTTGCTTTTTCTTTAGTTGTATAGAATCCTGTACATTCTAGAACTACATCTACTCCTATTTCTCCCCATGGTAATTCCCCGAGCATCTTTTACTGCATATATTTTAATTTCTTTTCCATCTACTGTTATAGAATCTTCTCCTGCAACTACTGTATCTGCTTTTTCATATCTTCCTTGTGCAGAATCATATTTTAATAAATGAGCTAACATTTTAGGACTTGTTAAATCGTTTATTGCAACAATTTCATACCCTTCTGCTCCAAACATTTGCCTAAAAGCTAGACGTCCTATACGTCCAAATCCATTAATAGCTACTTTTACTGACATAAAAAAATTCCTCCATTCCGATGCATAAAAACATCTTTTAAATAGATTATAAATAATCACTGCTATTGTATATCAAAAAAGAATACTTTTCAAGTATTCTTTCAATTTTTGTAGCATTTTTCGTTACTAGATAATGGTTTTATCTCTATAATAAGTCTGAAATTAAAACCAAACCATTATCCTGTAACTCATTTTTTAGTTATATTTCCATTTGTGTTCCCAAGAAACTTGCAGCTGATTGTACAACTTTTTGCTCTACTTCTGACATTTTTGTATTTGCATCTTTAGATAAAAGAATTACTGTTCCTATAACGTCTCCATCAGCAATTATAGGATATACAACTTGTGCATTATTTTTTCTTTCTTTATTATCATTTTTTGTAATTGGTATAGATGTATCATTATTTTCTTTACTATTATAATTTTCTTTATCATCCATAATTTTTTCTAACTCTTCACTAATTCCTTGTTCTAAATATTCTTTTTTAGAACCGCCAGAAACAGCTATAACTGTATCTTTATCTGTAATGCATGCAATATGACCTGTAGTTTTTGCTAAAGTTTCTGCATACTCTGTTGCAAACTCAGAAAGTTCTCCTATAGGAGAATATTTTTTTAGTATTACTTCTCCTTCTTTATCTGTAAATATTTCTAATGGGTCGCCCTCTTTTATTCTTAATGTTTTTCTTATTTCTTTTGGAATAACAACTCTTCCTAAATCATCTATTCTTCTTACTACTCCTGTTGCTTTCATTTTTCCCCTCCTTGTTTTTTGTTTTATAATTTTATTATTACAATTTAGGAAAAAATTATGCAAAATTTTTAAAATTGTATTTTTCATTTTTTACAAATTAATCTAGTTATTTTTTACCAATCTATACGAACACTATAAATTTGATATGTTTTTGCAATCATCAAATATCTCACTGCAAAATGTCTCTTTATAATTTTGTACAGGTTCTCTATTTCCATTACTATAAATACATATCAAAATAAATAAAAGTTGCATTTCTTATAATTTTTTAATCTTTTGCAATTGTAATAACACCTACTTCTTTACATCCCGCTTCTTTTAAGACTTTACTGCATTCATTAAGAGTACTTCCTGTTGTATATATATCATCTAACAATAATACTTTTTTATTTATAATTTTTTCTGCACTCTTAATTTGATATACATGTTTTATATTATTTTCTCTCTGCTTTTTATTTAATAAGCTTTGTGCTACTATATTTTTATTTTTTATAATCACATTATTTTCTAATTTTATATTTTTAATTTCATGTACTAAATCTTTTGCAATGAGCTCACTTTGATTATATCCTCTTATCTTCATTCTATCTTTGTGTATAGGTACTGGAATTAAAACATCATATTTCTTTATAAATTCTATATTTTTTTTACTGTTTAAAATCATCTCTGAAAAACTTCTATGCAAATAAGACTTTTCTTTAAACTTATAATCTAATAATCTCTGTCTTATTATTCCTTCATACTTTAAAATATATAAATGTTCTTTAAAATATCTGTCATTATATCTATCAATCTTATTTAACGATTTAAATTTAATCAATTCTATGCAATCTTCACATATATAATTTTTACTTGTTTTTAAACATATTCCACACACTGGTGGAAAAATAAAATCAAGGACACAATCTAAAAAGTTCATAATTCCTCCTTTTTATTTTTGTGCCCCCTAAAAAATATTTCATATTATTTGATAATAATTCCAACATAGCCTGTTAAACTTCTTTTAGTTTTTCTTTTAATCCTGTATTTCTCTTTTTTATATCCACATTTTGGATCATATAATTTACAATATTAGGATTTCCTATTATAATTAGCATTTTTTTAGCTCTAGTCATTGCAGTATATAAAAGATTCCTTGTTAAAAGTATTGGAGATGCCTGCATTATTGGAAGTATAACAACATCAAACTCACTTCCGTTGTGCTTTATGAACTGTTATTGCATATGAATGTTCTATTTGCTCTAAATCTTGATATGTATACCATGCTATTTTTTGATCATCAAATTCAATCTTTATTTTTTTTTCTAAGTCATCAATTATTTTTATCGTGCCTAATTCTCCATTAAATACTCCTGCCCCTGTTTCATATTTAGGCGATTTTTTCTCCCAGAATATATCATAATTATTTTTTACTTGCATTACTCTATCTCCAACTCTATAAATCGCACCCATATTTTGTTTTTCTATTACCTCTTCTCTTTTTGGATTTAAAGTTTGTTGTAATATTTTATTTAATTCTTTAGTTCCAAGCATTCCTTTTTTAGTTGGAGTAATTACTTGTATATTTTTAAAGAAATCATAATCACCATAATTTTTTAATCTTCCATTACATAATGAAAGTATTTGATATAATATTTTATCTTGATTTTGTTCATTAATATAAAAGAAATCTTCATTTAATTTCTCTTCTGACTCTTCTTGCTTTATAAAATATTCTCCACTATTAACTCTATGGCTATTAATTATTATTTTGCTTTTAGCAGCTTGTCTAAATATTTTATTTAAAGTTATTGTTGTAATTCTATTTGAATTTATAATATCTTCCAAAATACTACCAGGTCCTACTGATGGTAATTGATCTACATCTCCTACTAATACAAGTTTTGTTCCTTGATAGATTGCTTTTACCAAATAGTTCATTAAAAATAAATCTACCATAGACATTTCATCTATAATTATTACATCTGCATCTATTGGTGCAACATCACTATCTATGTTACTTATTCCTTCATCTTCTATTTTTCCTATTTCTAATAAACGATGTAAAGTTTTAGCTTCTTCATTAGTTGTTTCTGTCATTCTTTTCGCCGCTCTACCAGTTGGTGCACATAAAACTGTTTTCTTTCCTTGTTTTTTATACAAATTTATTATAACTTTTATTATCGTAGTTTTACCTGTACCTGGACCTCCAGTGATTACACATACATTATGGTCATTTACTGCTTCTACTGCTTCTTTTTGTTTAGTAGATAATTCTATATTTGTCTCTTTCTCTACTTTTTCCAGTTCTTTTGAAAAATTCTTTATTTTCTTTATATTTTTAGCATTATCTAGTAAAATTAATTTTTCAGCTATATTTTCTTCTGCTTTATCATAATAACTTAAATAAATCCATTCTGCATCTTTCATTTTACGTATAATTATTTCTTTATTTACTTTTAATCTAATAATTGTTTCTTCTAGCTCTTCATTTGTCACAGATAGCAAATCTCTTGCAAAATTATACAAGTTCTCTTTTTCTACACATGCATGTCCATTAGCACCTACTCTTAAAAGTGCATATTTGATTCCACTTGCAATTCTTTTCTCATTATTATATGGAATTCCTATTTCCATAGCCATTTTATCAATTTGTTTAAAATCCACATTATTTGCAATATCTACTAATATATAAGGATTAGCTTCTATTTCTTCTATTGCATTTATTCCAAGACGTTTATATACATTTTTAGCATTCTGAACACCAATACCAAATCTTTCTAAAAATCCAACAATTTGCCATAGCTCCCAATTTTCGTTAAATTGTTCTGCCATTTCTATAGCCTTTGATTCTGTTATACCTTTAATGCATGCAAGTTTTGTTGGTTCAAATTTAAAAACATGTATTGTTTGCTCGCCAAATTTATCAATTATCTTTTTAGCTGTTGCAGGACCTATGCCTTTTACTGCACCATTACTTAAATATCTTTCTAAACTTGCTAAACTTTGTGGCATCATTTTTTCAAAAGTTTCTACTTTAAACTGTCTTCCATAATCTTGGTGTGTCACAAATCTACCAATTAATTTCAAAGTATCTCCTATATTTATAAATGGTAAATATCCAACAATAGTAAATTCTTCTTCATCTGTTTCTAATGTAGCTACTGTATAACTATTAATTTCATTTTGGTATATTATTTCTGTTAAATCTCCTTTTAGTTCCAATTTAATCCTCTCTCTTATATAAATACTTTAGCACATTATATATGATTATTTTTAAAATGTCTATCTATTTACCGTAACATAAATATAAATTTATAATATAATATGTTATAAACATTTAAAAGATTGTTAAAAGTGACGTGGTATTTTGGCAATTTTTATTCATCATTTAATTATGTTAAATATATACATCAACTATGCTTTTTTATAGAAGTAATTATTTTAAACTGACACTTATTTTTATTTGAATTAAAGACACACACTTTTACATATAAGGAGGATTTATATGGCTGATTTTATTTTTACTGGTATAATATGGACACTTGCCTTGTATGGACTTTTAGAAATAATTAAAACAATTATCTATTTATGTACATATACAAATCTCAAATCTGATGGCATTTACTTAATTGTTGCTGTTAAAAATCAAGAAAACAAAATTGAATTTTTTATGCGTTCTTTACTATTTCGTTTTTTATATGGAAATGAAGATTATTTAAAAAATATTATTGTAACAGATTTAGAATCATCAGATGGCACAAAAAAAATTTTAGATCATTTAGAAAAAGATTATGATTGCATTAAAGTTGTTAATTGGAAGGATTGTAAAGATATTATTGATAATATTAATGTAAAATAGCAAAAAAGTTGAACAATAATTTGAAGTGTACCTAAATGTTAGATATCTAAAATTTTGAGTACACTTCATTTGATATTTATTTCATATAACTTTTCTAACAGATACCTCAGTTTCTATAATCTGAAACATTATTTTTCTAATAACCAATCTATAATATTTTTATGAATTATTCCATCTCTTGAAAAGTTAGCTTTATCTAATGAAAGGACATATTTAGGATAATTATCACTTATTTCTTTATAAGCTCCAAATTCTCTCGCTTCTGTTTCTGGTTCTTTCAATAAGTATGAAACTTGAAAATATAATTTTTCTTCATCATTTGTAGCAATGAAGTCAATTTCTCCTTCTCTTGTCTTTCCTATATAAACATCATATCCTCTTATTAGTAATTCATTATATACAATATTTTCTATTGCATAACATTTGTTAATTTCAAAGTTATTATTTTTAATTTGAGCTATACCTAAATCTGTCATATAATATTTATTTAATGTTTTTAATATTGCTTTCCCGTGAATATCATATCTGTATATTTTTTTCATCATTAATGCCTTACATAGTGCATCTAAATATATATATAACGTTTCTGTTGATACTGACTTACCTTCATTTTTTAAAAAGTTTATAACATTTTCAGCAGAAAATTCGCGTCCTGTTATATCTACAATGTATTGTAATAATAAATCAAATAAAACGGTATCTTTTAGTCCTAATCTTTCTACTACATCCCTTAATATAATAGAATCAAATACACTATGTAGATAATCTTTTATATTGCTTTCGTCTGTAAACTGAGTTCTATTAGGAAGTCCACCCCATTTAACAAAATTCCAGAAAGTTTCTTCACTTTTACCATCTTTATTTGTTAGTTCTATAAATTCTTTGTAACTTAAAGGATAAATATTAAATAATACATATCTTCCAGATAAAACAGTTGACAATTCATTTGATAGTAATTTGCTATTTGAACCAGTAATAAAAATGCTTATATTATCTATAGAAGCTCTTAATGAATTTACTACTTCTTCAAATTTGGCTACCTTTTGAATTTCATCTAAAAATACATAATATTTCTTTTCATCTATTATTTTTTCTTTTATATATTTATTTAATTTTTTATAATCTTGTAAATCTTCGTATTCTATAAGCTCAAAATTAATATATATAATATGTTCTTTGTCTACACCCTTTTCATTCAATTCGTTCATTATTTGTTTTAGTATTACAGATTTTCCACATCTTCTAATTCCTACTAAAATTTTTATAAGGTCACTATTATAAAAACCTCTTATTCTTGATAAATACATTTCTCTTTTTAACATTTTCATCACCTGTATTAAGTATATTCTTTCATTTTAAATTTGTCAAGTTATTTCGTATAAGAGAAATAACTTTTTTGTTTTAATTTTTATTTCGCATTTCAGAAATTTTTTCAATAATGAATCTTTTATATTTATGAGCCCAATTTGATTCATTTTATTTCATTTCTTGGATATTTTTATAATAGTGAAATTTTCCTCCAATGCAAAAAAGACATAAACACTATTAGGCTTATGTCTTTTAACATTTATTAAACTAATTCTAATATAACAACTTCTGCTGAGTCTCCTCTTCTTGGTCCAGCTTTAATGATACGTGTGTATCCTCCAACTCTTCCTTCATATTTAGGAGCTATTTCATTAAATAACTTTGCAGTTAAGTCTATTTTATTTCCTTCAGAATCTTTTACTTTGTTTATCATTGTCATCATTTTTCTTCTTGCATTTAATCTTGATGGCATATCTTTTTGTCTTTTTTCTGTAGTTTCTTCTTTAACTACTTTTAAATATTCTTTACCATTTTTACTTTTTACAAGTTCTGTAACTTTGTTACCTTTGCTATCTAATTTAGCTTTATATATTTTAGCATCTACCATTTCAAAATTATCTTTTTCTTTTACTGCTAATGCGATAATACTATCAGCCATAGCCTTTACTTCTTTAGCTCTAGCTTCTGTTGTTTCAATCTTTTCATGTAGAATAAGATCTGTTAATTGACCTTTAAGCATTGCTAATCTTATATCTGTTGTTCTTCCTAATTTTCTATTAGTTGCCACTTTGTTTTCCCTCCTTAATATTTAAGTTTAAAAATATTATTTAGCTAATCAATTTTATTAATCTTCTTCTCTAGAAAAATCTAATCCCAATGAATGTAATTTATTTGTTACTTCATCTAGAGATTTCTTTCCTAAATTTCTAACTTTCATCATATCAGCTTCAGATTTATTAGTTAAATCTTCCACTGTAGATATTCCAGCTCTTTTTAAACAATTGAATGATCTAACAGATAATTCTAAATCTTCAATTGACATTTCTAATACTTTTTCTTTCTTAGATTCTTCTTTTTCTATCATAATTTGAGTATTTTTAGTTGCTTCTGATAAATCGATAAATAACTCTAAATGTCCTGTCATAACTTTAGCTGCCAAACTTAAAGCTTCATATGGCTTTAAACTTCCATCAGTCCAAACTTCTATTGTTAATTTATCATAATCTACCATTTGACCAACTCTTGTATTTTCTACTGAATAATTAACTTTTTTTACTGGTGTATAGATAGAATCTATTGGAAGTACTCCTAAAGATTGTTCAGGCTTCTTATTTTTTTCAGCTGTATTATATCCTCTACCCATATCAGCTGTCATTTCCATTACTAGAGAACCACCTTCTGCAACTGTAGCAATATGTAAATCTGGATTTAATACTTCTACAGTACCATCTGTGATAATATCACCTGCAGTAACTTCTCCTTCACCTTTAAAATTTATTCTTAAAACCTTTTCTTCATTTTTATCTAATTTTAATCTAACACTTTTTAAATTAATGATTATTTCTGGTACATCTTCTACAACGTTTTGAATAGTAGAGAATTCGTGCACTACACCTTCAATTTTTACACTAGTTATAGCACTTCCAGGTAATGAAGAAAGTAATATTCTCCTTAGTGAATTTCCAATCGTTACGCCATATCCACGTTCTAATGGCTCGCAAACAAATTTAGCATAATTGCTAGCTTCATCTACTTCTAAGCATTTAATATTTGGCTTTTCAAATTCTATCATTATTAACCTCCTAATAACATAAATATGGGTTTTATTCCCTATTTTTATTAATAACTATTATTTAGAGTAAAGCTCTACTATTAAATGTTCTTCAACTGGTAAATCTACATCTTCTCTAGATGCTAGAGTTACAACTTTTCCACTTAATTTTTCAGTATCTTTCTCTAACCAAGCTGGAACTGGTCTTGATGCGTTTTCTTCTACACTTAATTTTATTGTTCCATTATCTTTTCTAATTTCTCTAACAGCTATTACATCTCCTGCTTTTACTAAATAAGATGGTATATCTAGCTTTTGTCCATTAACTTCAAAAGCACCATGTGTTACTTGCATTCTTGCTTGTGCTCTTGAGCTTGCAAAACCTAATCTATATACTACATTATCTAATCTGCTTTCTAATATTTGAAGTAATACTTCACCAGTTTTTCCTCTACTATTTGAAGCCATATCGAAGTATTTTCTAAATTGTTTTTCACTTACTCCATAAAAAGCCTTTGTTTTTTGTTTTTCTCTTAATTGAGTTCCATATTCTGAAAGTTTTTTCTTCTTTTGCCCATTTTGTCCTGGAGCATAATTTCTTCTTGAAATACTACATTTATCTGAATAACATCTTGTACCTTTTAAGAATAATTTTTGACCTTCTCTACGGCAAATGCGGCATTGTTCATCTTTATATCTTGCCATTTTTCTATTTCACCTTCCTTAATATTTTTTATTACACACGACGTCTTTTTGGTGGTCTACAACCATTGTGTGGTATTGGTGTTACATCTTTAATACTGCTTATTTCTAAACCTGCAGCTTGTAATGATCTTATTGCTGCTTCACGTCCTGAACCTGGTCCTTTTACAAATACTTCTACAGATTTTAAACCATGTTCCATAGCTGCTTTTGCAGCTGTTTCTGCTGCTTCTCCTGCAGCAAATGGAGTACTTTTTCTTGAACCTTTAAATCCAAGTTCTCCTGCACTTGCCCAAGATATACTATTACCTTGAACATCTGTAATTGTAACTATTGTATTATTAAAACTAGAATGAATATGAGCCATACCTTTTTCGATATTTTTTCTATCTCTTCTTCTAGTTGTTGTTCTTTTTGTTACATTCTTAGCCATTTTAAGTTTTACCTCCTATTTTTTACTTTTACTTACTAATTTTCTAGGTCCTTTTCTTGTACGAGCATTTGTTTTTGTTCTTTGCCCTCTAACTGGTAGACCTCTTCTATGTCTTAATCCTCTATAGCATCCTATTTCTGTAAGTCTTTTTATATTTAATGCTACTTCTCTTCTTAAGTCACCTTCAACTTTAAGTCCTTCCATAGCTTTTCTAATTGCTTGTACTTGATCATCTGTTAAATCTTTTACTCTAATGTCTGGATTTACCCCAGCTTTTTCTAATATTTTTTTAGAACTTGGTAATCCAATACCATATATGTAAGTTAGTCCTATTTCTACTCTTTTTTCTCTAGGTAAATCTACTCCTGATATACGAGCCATAATTTTTTAGCACCTCCAAAATGTTTTATAAAATTTAATTTTTTATAATTTTGTTCTAAACTTGTTAAAGGTGAAATGCACTTAAAGTTACTATTTATGGATTGTTGTAAAAATAGTAAATAAGTCTTTAACTTAAGCTTAAAACTATATATAAACACAAACCTAATATATAAATCTATATTAAATTATATAGATTTACAGCCGCCAACTAGATTTGCATTAATATCAAAAAAATAATTACCCTTGTCTTTGTTTATGTTTTGGGTTTTCACAAATCACTCTAATTTTACCTTTTCTTTTGATAACTTTGCATTTTTCACATATTTTCTTCACTGATGGTCTTACTTTCATTATTACTACACCTCCTGTAATTTTTAACTACTATTCTCTATATTTTGCATTGGCATCATAATAGTATGATGTGTGAGGTCAGATGTATTTAGATTACAGGCTAAATGAAATCGATACATCTCACATCGCACCTCATACATAATATTTCCAATACTTAATAATCTACTTTGCTCTCCAAGTTATTCTTCCTCTATTCAAATCATATGGAGATAATTCTACTTTTACTTTATCTCCTGGAAGAATTTTTATATAGTTCATTCTAAGTTTTCCTGATATATGAGCTAAGATTTCATGCCCATTTTCTAGTTTAACCTTAAAATTTGTATTTGGCAATGTCTCTACAACAGTACCTTCTACTTCTATAACATCCTCTTTTGACATTTTTTACCTCCATATAAAATATGCTAGTTTGTTTATACAATAACATAACTATTGTTAAAGCAAAACAATAGCTCTTATAGTATATAACAAATTTAGGGCATTGTCAATATTTCTGGTTCGTTTTCTGTAATTAAAATTGTATTTTCATAATGTGCAGCTAAGCTTCCATCTTCTGTTACAATTGTCCAACCATCATCTAATTCTAAAATATCTGGTTTTCCTTGTATTACCATTGGCTCTACTGCAAGTGTCATACCAGGTTCTAGTCTTATTCCTCTACCTACTTTTCCATAATTTGGTATACCTGGATCTTCATGCATCTGTCTTCCAATTCCATGACCTTGAAATTCTCTTACAACAGAGTAACCATTTTTTTTGATAAATTCTCCAATTGCATGAGAGATATCTCCAACTCTGTTACCTTTTACAGCATATTTTATCCCTTCAAAGAATGCTTGTTTAGTTATTTCTACTAATTTGTTTGCATCTTTAGATCCTTTACCTACAACATATGTTCTTGCCGCATCTCCATTAAAACCATTTTTGTATACAACTAAATCTATACTTACAACATCACCCTCTTTAATATATACTTTATTTGAAGGTATGCCATGAATAACTTCATCATTTATAGAAATGCATAAAGTAGATGGAAATGCCTTAACTCCTCTTACTCCACTTGGATATCCCTTTTGTGCTGGAATTCCTCCAAGTTTCTTAATTGTTTCTTCTGCTATTTTGTCTAAATATTCAGTTGTAACACCTGGTTTAATAACTTCTTCTATTTTTTTATGCACTAATGCTGTAGCTTTGCATGCTTCTTTCATATATTCAATTTCTTTTTTTGACTTAATTGTTACCACTTTTAATTCCCTCTATCTATTTATATCTTTTACAATATCTTCAGCAACATCCTTACCCATTCTATTTATAGATGTACTTACAGTTTCTGTCCTTAAGACTCCTTTTTTATTATAATATTCTACCAATGGGCTAGTTTGCTCTTCATATATTTCTAATCTTCTCTTTATCGCTTCTGGATTTGAGTCATCTTCTCTTTGTTTTAGTTTTGCTCCACATATATCACATATTCCATCTACCTTTGGTGGATGAAGCTTAGTATTATATGTAGCTTTACAATCTTGATTAGTACATACTCTTCTTGTTAACATTCTATCTATAATTTCTTCTTTTGGTGTTGTTAAATTTATTACTAGATCTACTTTTTTTCCTACTTTTTCTAATATTTCATCTAACTTTTCTGCTTGATTTATTGTTCTTGGAAATCCATCTAATATCGCACCATTTTTTGTATCATCTGAATTCAATCTATCTATCACCATTGGAACTGTTATTTCATCTGGAACTAAATTTCCTTGTGATATATATTTATCTGCTTCTATTCCTAGTTTAGTTTTCTCACTAATATTTTTTCTAAATATATCTCCTGTTGAAATTTGTGGAAAACCTGTTTCTTTACTAATAAAACTAGCAACAGTTCCTTTTCCTGTTCCTTGTGCTCCAAGCATTATTATATACATTGTTTATTCCTCCTTGTAAATTCTATTGTTACAATTCACAGCTATTTAAATGCACATACTAGCCTAACTAATTGTTTGATATATATTTTTTAAAACCAATCGCCGATGGCACACATTATCTTACTTTTCTACCTAAACTGCGTGGTATAAAAGTAACTAACATCTCTCGCCCGCCACGCTTCAAGATTGGTTTTAAAAAATATATATCAAACAATTAGTTAGGTGGTAACATTGTCAATTAAATAAAACAGCCGTGACTAGTAATATTCTATTTCATAAACTTAAAAAAATTGATTTGAGGCATGGCTTTTATCTCCAATGCCCTACCTCAAATCATTTGTATCTTTTTTATACTATTCTAAAAATCCTTTGTAATGTCTCATTACAAGTTGAGACTCTAATTGTTGTATCATTTCTATTGCTACACCAACTACGATAAGTATAGATGTACCTCCAAAAGCTAAATCTAAAGTAGTAAATCTAGCAAGCATTGGAAGTATAGCTATAATTGCTAAATATACTCCGACCAAACCAAGTTAATCTTGATATAATCTTTGATAAATATTCTGTTGTTGGTTTTCCAGCTCTGATTCCTGGTATAAATCCACCATTTTTCTTAATATTATTAGAAACTTCTGCTGGATTAAATGTTGCATATGTATAGAAAAATGTAAATCCAATAATAAGTAATAAATATACAAGAGCATTTGCTATAGAATATCCAATTGGAACACTTGATGATGATGTGGCAATTGAAAATTTATAAATAGAAGCCCAAAATCCAGTTCCGAGTTGCAATATCACTTATGAACATTTGAATAATCATTGCTGGGAATGTCATAAATGAAGAAGCAAAGATTATTGGCATTACACCTGCCATTGCAAGTTTTAATGGAATATGTGTACTTTGTGCACCTACCAATTTTCTTCCAACAACTTTTTTAGAATATTGTACTGGTACTCTTCTTTCTGCTTGCTGTACAAACACAACTGCAGTAACTAAGATAATTGCACCAATAACAATTCCTAGAGCTGTTAATAATCCTGTTGTGCTAAAAGCTCCTCCTTGGAACATTAAATTCCAAATCGTTGGAATAAAGCTTGGTAAACCTGAAATAATACCTACAAATATGATCATAGATATACCATTACCAATTCCTTTATTTGTGATTTGCTCTCCAAGCCACATTAATAATGCAGTTCCAGCCATTAATGAGCTAACAACTACAAATCCTGTTAAGAAACTTGTATCAACAAATATTCCTGATGTTCTATAAGATAAGAATATACCTAATCCTTCTATTAAAGCAAGTACTATTGTAAGTATCTTGGTATATCTATTTATCTTTGCTCTTCCTTCTTCTCCACCTTCTTTTACAAGTCTCTCCAAAGAAGGAATAACCATTCCTAATAATTGTATTACAATTGATGCTGTGATATATGGACTAATTGACATTGCAAAGATAGAAAATCTTGAGAAAGCTCCACCAGAAATCATATCAATTAATCCTTGCATTCCATTTGTAGATGACTCCATATACTCTGCTAATGCAATTGTATCTACTCCTGGAATTGTAATATAACAACCTAATCTAAATACTACAATTAATAATAATGTATATAATAATCTCTTTCTTACATCTGGAGTTTTTAAAGCATTTTTAATGGTGTTAAACAATTAAATCACCTCTGTCTTTCCACCTAAAGCTTCTATTTTTTCTTTTGCAGCTTTAGTAAATCTTTTAGCTTTTACAGCTAATTTTTTCTCTAGAGTACCTGTAGCTAATACTACAATACCATCATTTATTTTACTAATAATTCCATCAGCTATTAAACTTTCAGCTGTAACTTCTTCTACAGTTGATTTATTTAACATAGTAAGAGTTACTTCTGTATAATTTTTAGCATGAATATTAGTGAAACCTCTTTTTGGTAATCTTCTATATAATGGTGTTTGACCACCTTCAAAACCTCTTCTAACTCCGCCTCCTGATCTTGCTTTTTGTCCTTTATGTCCTCTACCAGAAGTTTTTCCAAGGCCAGAACCAATTCCACGCCCTACTCTTGTTTTAGTTTTTGTACTTTGTGCTGGTTTTAATTCGTCTATTTTCATTGTGCGGTTACACCTCCTTAACTTTAATTTCTACGTAAGCTTTATTTTTATAGCATAAGTATATTATAACTAATTTAATTATGCAAGAAAAAATTAAATAATATCTTCTACTTTTTTCCCTCTTTTTTTAGCAACTTGTTCTATAGTTTGCATTGATTGTAATCCTTTTAATGTAGCATATACTACGTTTCTAGGATTGTTTGTTCCCATAACTTTAGTTCTAATATCTTTATATCCTGCAAGCTCAAGTACTGGTCTAACGCTTCCACCAGCAATAACTCCTGTACCTTCCTCTGCTGGTTTTAACATAACACTTGCACTACCAAATTTTCCTATATATTCATGTGGTATTGTTGTTCCTACAACTGGAACTTCTACTAGATTCTTTTTAGCATCTTCAATTGCTTTTTTGATTGCATCTGGAACCTCTGAAGCTTTTCCGTTTCCTACACCAACGTGACCGTTCTCGTCACCAACAACAACAACTGCACTAAATCTAAATGTTCTACCACCTTTAACAACCTTAGCAACTCTATTAATCGCTACAACTTTTTCTTTTAATTCTGATGTATTTTCTTGTTGCACGCTTTTTCCCTCCTTTTACTAATTTATAAGGCTCTTATTTCCTTATTTTTATATTTATTAAAATACAAGACCTGCTTCTCTTGCAGCTTCTGCTAATTCTTTAATAACACCATGATATACATAACCACTTCTATCAAAAACAACAGTTTTTATATTTTTATCCATTGCTCTTTTTGCTATTAAAGCTCCTACTTCTTTAGCAGCTTCTTTATTTGAATGTTTTACTTTTACTTCTTTATCAAGAGTAGAAGCGCAAGCAATAGTGTTACCTTGAACATCATCAATTATTTGAGCAAATAAGTTATTGTTACTTCTATATACACATAATCTTGGACGATCAGCTGTACCACTTATTTTTTTACGAACTCTTAAATGTCTTCTATCTCTTTCTAGTTTTCTATTTGTTTTCGTAATCATTCTTTTCACCTCTTTTTCTTATTCTTTTATTTCTTACCAGCTTTACCTTCTTTACGTCTAATATGCTCTTCTGCATATTTAATTCCTTTTCCTCTATATACTTCTGGTGGTCTCTTTGTTCTAATAACAGCAGCTGTTTGACCAACTAATTCTTTATCAATACCTCTAACTATAATTTGATTTGGATTTGGAACATCAAATGTAATTCCTTCTGGAGCTTCCATCTCTACTGGATGAGAATATCCTAAGTTCATTACTAAGTTATTTCCTTTTTTTTGTGCTCTGTATCCAACGCCATTTACTTCTAATTCTCTTTTATATTCATTAAGAACACCATCTATCATATTACTAATTAAAGTTCTTGTTAAACCATGTAAACTTCTATTTTGTGGTTCATCATCTGGTCTTTCAACTTTAATTATTTTATCTTCTATAGAAACTTTAATATTACTATGAAAATCTTTTTCTAAAGTTCCTTTAGGTCCTTTTACAGTAATGTGATTTCCATTTAATGTTACTTCAACACCATCTGGTACTGTAATAGGTTTATTTCCTATTCTTGACATTTTTTACCCTCCTTTTTTATATCTACAATGTTTCTTATCGCTCTACTACAATAAATTATCTGTAACTCATTTCTATTTGTAACGACTTTTTTGTTCATAGATCCAGTTTTAGCTTATCTTTTTCATAAGTCATCTGTAACTTTCTTCGTTCGTAACGGCTATTCCTTGTCTACAGATTTGCTTTTAGCTCATCTGCATAAGTTATCCGTAACTCATTTCATTCGTAACGGCTAACTTAATTACCATACGTAAGCTAAAACTTCTCCACCTAAACCTTCTTGTCTTGCTTCTTTATCTGTTTTTATTCCTTTAGAAGTTGAGATTAAAGCAATTCCTAGTCCATTTAATACTTTTGGTAATTCATCTTTAGATGCATATACTCTTAATCCTGGTTTACTAATTCTCTTTAAACCATCAATTATTCTAGCGCCATTTTCATCATATTTCAAAGTAATTCTTAAAACTCCTTGATTTGCTTCGCCTTCTATTTCTTCAACTGCTTTTACATATCCCTCATTTAATAAGATATTAGCAATTGCTCTTTTCATATTTGATGCAGGAACATCTACTGTTTTATGTTTTGAACTATTTGCATTTCTTATTCTTGTTAGCATATCTGCTATTGGATCAGTAGTAATCAATTTTCATACCTCCTTTTTGTTACTCTTTTTAATTTAATAATTTTAGGCTTATTCCGCTTTATTACCCACTTAAGTAAAACTTTAGATTCTACCAACTAGCTTTCTTTACTCCTGGTATTTCTCCTTTATGAGCTAATTCTCTAAAGCATACACGGCATATTCCAAATTTTCTAATGTAAGCATGTGGTCTTCCACAAATTTTACATCTGTTATATTCTCTTGTTTTAAATTTTTGTTCTTTTTGTTGTTTTACTTTTAATGATTTCTTAGCCATTCTTTATACTTCTCCTCCTTTTCGACTAAAGTCTTTTAGACCAATTTATTTGAAATTTCACATTTCGGCTTTCTTTTTGTATGAGAAGTGTCCCTTAAATTTTGCCTATTTGTGAATCTTTATCCTTTAAAAGGCATTCCTAAAAGAGTTAATAATTCTCTTGCTTCTTCATCGCTATTTGCTGTTGTAACAAATATAATGTCCATTCCTCTTATTTTATCAATCTTATCATATTCGATTTCTGGGAATATTAATTGTTCTTTTATACCCATTGAATAATTTCCTCTACCATCAAATGAATTAGCAGATACTCCTCTAAAATCTCTTACTCTTGGAAGTGCTACATTAAATAGTTTGTATGCAAAATCATACATTTTTCCTTTTCTTAAAGTAACTTTACATCCGATATCAACACCTGCTCTTAATTTGAAAGCAGCAATTGCCTTTTTAGATTTTGTAACAATTGGTTTTTGACCTGTTATTATCTTTAAATCATTAACAGCATTTTCTAATGATTTAGGGTTTTCCTTTGTATCACCTAAACCTATATTGATTACTATTTTCTCTAGTTTTGGAACTTCCATAACTGATTTATAATTGAATTTTTTCATCATCGCTGGTATAATTTCTTTTTCATATTGTTCTCTTAATTTTTCCATAAGTCTTCAATAGACCTCCTTTCTTATTTTATTTTTGTACCACATTTTTTACAAACACGTACTTTTTCATCTTTTTGAATTTCAAAACCTATTCTTGTAGCCTTTCCACATTTTGGGCAAACCACATTTACTTTACTTGAATGAATTGCACATTCTACTGGTATAATTCCGCCTTCTTCACCTTGTCTTCTTGGTTTAACATGTTTTTTTCTTATATTAATACCTTTTACAATTACTTTTTCTGTTTTTGGTATTACTTCTAATACTTCTCCAGTTTTACCTTTATCATTTCCAGATAAGACTTGAACTGTATCACCTTTTTTCACTTTTAACATTTTATATTTCACCTCTTCTTTTCGGTAATTTAATATCTTAATGATATGTAAAATTTCTTTTCTAAAAAATTTTACATCTTTACTCCTTACATTTTTACTCCGTAATGCTTGAAACATCTTCGATATTTCAAGCTAACAGATTAAAGAACCTCTGGAGCTAAAGATAATATTTTCATGTAATCTTTATCTCTTAATTCTCTTGCAACTGGCCCAAATATACGAGTTCCTTTTGGGTTTCCATCTTCTTTTATAATTACAGCTGCATTTTCATCAAATCTTATATAAGACCCGTCTGCTCTTCTTGTTGGTTTTTTAGTTCTTACTACTACTGCTTTTACAACATCACCTTTTTTAACAACGCCACCTGGTGTAGCTGTTTTAACAGAAGCAACAATAACATCTCCAATTCTAGCATATTTTCTATATGATCCACCTAGACATCTGATGCACATAATTTCTTTTGCACCTGTGTTATCAGCTACTTTTAATATTGATTGTTGCTGTACCATACTACTAGTACCTCCTTCTTTAATTAATTATTTTATAACTGCCTTTTCAACGATTTCAACTACTCTCCATCTTTTATCTTTTGATAAAGGTCTTGTTTCCATTACTTTAACTTTATCTCCAGCTTGGCATTCATTTTTTTCGTCATGAGCTTTTAACTTATATGTTCTTTTTTGAATTTTTCCATAAGTTTTATTTTTTTCACTTGTTTCTACCGCAACAACAACTGTTTTATCCATTTTGTCAGAAACAACTGTACCTATCATAACTTTACGAAGATTTCTTTCTTCCATTTTTAATTAATCTCCTTCCTCAAAAATTGTCAGGATTATATTTTAATATTTTTGTAAACATAGTTCCTGCTACTATTTTACTTCTTCAATTTCTCTTTTTCTTAATTCTGTTTTTACTCTAGCAATGTCTTTTCTCACTTCTTTAATTTTCATAGGATTATCTAAACCATTTGTTTTTAAACTAAATCTTAATTTGAATAACTCTGATTTTAATTCTCCTAATTCTTTTTCTAAATCTGGTGAAGACATTTCTCTTATTTTATTTATCTTCATCTAATTCACCACCTATTTCAGTTTCCTTTTTAACAAATTTACACTTAACAGATAGTTTATTTGCAGCAAGTCTTAAAGCTTCTCTTGCAGTTTCTTCTGGAACTCCTGCTATTTCAAACATTACTCTACCTGGTTTTACAGCTGCTACCCAGTATTCTACGGCACCTTTACCTTTACCCATACGAGTTTCAGCTGGTTTCTTTGTTATTGGTTTATCTGGGAAAATTTTGATCCAAACTTTTCCACCTCTTTTAATATAACGAGTCATAGCAACACGGGCTGCTTCTATTTGATTAGAAGTAATAAATCCTAGTTCTAATGATTGAATACCATATTCACCATCAGTAACTTTATTTCCTCTCATTGCTTTTCCTCTTACTCTACCTTTTTGTTGTTTTCTATATTTTGTTCTTTTTGGCATTAATGGCATTATTTGTCTCCTCCTTCCACTTTTGCTTTTTTAGCTGGAAGAACTTCTCCTTTATAAATCCAAACTTTAACACCGATTTTTCCATATGTTGTATCTGCTTCTGCAAATCCATAATCGATATCTGCTCTTAAAGTTTGAAGAGGTATTGTACCTTCTTTATAGAATTCTGTTCTAGCCATATCTGCTCCACCTAATCTTCCAGATACTGAAGTCTTAATTCCTAACGCACCTGCTTTCATAGATTTTTGCATACATTGTTTCATTGCTCTTCTGAATGAAATTCTTCTTTCTAGTTGTCCTGCGATATTTTCTGCAACTAATTGTGCATCTATATCAACATTTTTAACCTCAACTATATTTAAATTTACTTCTTTATTAATCATTTTTTGTAATTCAAGTTTTAATTCTTCAGCAAGGTTTCCACCTTTCCCGATTACTAAACCTGGTTTTGCTGTGAATACATTAACTTTAACAAATTTAGCAGTTCTTTCAATTTCAATTTTTGAAATTCCACTAACATATAATTTTTTCTTTACATATTTACGGATTTTATTATCTTCTACAAGATAATCTCCAAAGTTCTTAGAATCTGCATACCATTTTGAACTCCAATCCTTAATTATGCCAACTCTTAATCCATGTGGATCCATTTTTTGTCCCATTTTAAATAAATCCTCCTTTCTTTTACACTCTTTCTCTCAATACTATTGTTATATGACTTGTTCTTTTTCTAATTCTAACTGCTGAACCTTTTGCAGCAGGTCTAATTCTCTTTAATGTTGGACCTTGATTTGCATAAATTTCAGCAACATATAATTTATTACTAGCCATGTTATGATTATTTTCAGCATTTGCGATAGCTGATTTTAGTAATTTTTCTAATATTTCAGATGCAGCTTTTGGTGTGAACTTAACGATAGCTAAAGCTTCATTAACATCTTTTCCTCTTAATAAATCTGCAACTATCTTCACTTTTCTAGGTGAAATTCTTGCAAATTTAAGAGTTGCAACTGCTTCTGGTACGATTTCTTGCATTACTTCTTCCACTTTATTTCCCTCCTTAAAGTAGTTTTATTTTATTTTTTTGTTGTTTTTTCTCCAGCATGACCTTTGAATGTTCTTGTTGGAGCAAATTCTCCTAATTTATGTCCTATCATTTCTTCTGATATATAAACAGGTACATGTTTTCTACCATCATGAACAGCTATTGTGTGTCCAACCATTTGCGGATATATAGTAGAAGCTCTTGACCATGTTTTTAATACTTCTTTCTTTCCTGATTCATTCATAGCTTCAATTCTTTTCATAAGTTCAGGAGCTACGTATGGTACTTTTTTACTAGATCTTGACATAAGTATTATTTCCCTCCTTCTTATTTTCTTCTCTTAACAATAAATTTATCAGATTGTTTATTTTTCTTTCTTGTTTTATATCCAAGAGCTGGTTTACCCCAAGGTGTCATTGGTCCTGAGTGTCCTACTGGTGCTCTACCTTCACCACCACCATGAGGGTGATCTACTGGGTTCATTACAGAACCTCTAACTTCAGGTCTTTTACCCATATGTCTGCTTCTTCCAGCTTTACCTATTTTAACATTTTCATGATCTGAATTTCCAACTGTTCCTATGGTTGCTCTACATACAGCCATTATTAATCTCATTTCTCCTGATGGAAGTCTTACGTGAGCATATTTACCTTCTTTAGCCATTAATTGTGCTTCTTGACCAGCAGCTCTAACTAATTTTCCACCTTGCCCAGGATTTAATTCTATATTATGAATCATTGTACCTACTGGTATACTTTCAATTTTCATACAGTTTCCTGGTTTAATATCTACTTTATCTCCTGATATTACTTTATCACCATCTGTTAATCCGATTGGCGCTAAGATGTATGCTCTTTCGCCATCTTCATATTCAATTAAAGCAATGTTTGCACTTCTGTTAGGATCATATTCAATTCCTATAACAGTTGCAGTCATATCATCTTTTCTTCTTTTAAAATCTATTATTCTATATTTTTGTCTGTTTCCCCCACCTTGGTGACGTACAGTTATTCTACCATATGAGTTTCTTCCTGAATTTTTCTTTTTCTTTGCAAGTAAAGATTTTTCAGGAGTAGATTTTGTTATTTCATCAAATGTAGAAACTGTCATGTTTCTTAATGATGGAGTTGTTGGGTTAAAATGTTTCATTCCCATTTTTAATTCTCTCCTTTTTAATTTTATTTTCCTAGTGTTAAAACTAGATATTTATTCTTATTTTACTTTTTTTATGTAGATTAAGCTCCCATAAATTCATCAATTGAATCTTTATATTTTTTAGAAACTTTCTTTGTTTTTCCACCTTCTGTTAAGTATGTTATTTCTGATGGATTAGTATCGATTGTAACTATTGCTTTTTTCCAATCTGATGTTCTTCCTACGCTTCTTCCTACTCTTTTTTCTTTTCCTTTTACTGTAATTGTATTAACGCTTAATACTTTTACTTCAAAAAGTTTTTCTACAGCTCTTGCTATATCAACTTTTGTAGCTTTTTTATTTACTTTAAAGGTATACTTTCCTTCTTGTAATCCATCATTACTTTTTTCAGTAATAATTGGTTCTATTATGATATCTTCTGCCATCATCTTATGCGTACACCTCCTCTAATTTTTTAACTGTATCTAAAGTAATTATTAAGTTTTTGTATTTTAATAAATCATAAACATTTATTGTATTTACTAAACTTGTTTTTACTCCTTCTATATTTCTTGCAGATTTTTGAATGTTTTCATTCTTTTCTGATAAAACGATTAAAGATTTACCTTCTACTTTTAAGTTTGTTAATGTTTTAGCCATTTCTTTAGTTTTAATTTCTTTTAAATCTAAACTATCAACAACAACTAATTCATTTTCTAAAACTTTAGAACTTAATATTGATTTAATTGCAAGTCTCTTTTCTTTCTTATTAACTGTATATTTATATGAACGTGGTTTTGGCCCTAATGCTATACCACCTTTAATCCATTGTGGAGCTCTGATACTTCCTTGTCTAGCTCTACCAGTACCTTTTTGTCTCCATGGTTTTCTTCCACCACCACGAACTTCCGCTCTTGTTTTTGTGCTTTGTGTACCTTGTCTTTGGTTAGCTAAAAAGTTAACTAAAACACTATGTACAACTGCTTCATTTGGCTCTATACCAAATATTTCTTCTTTTAGTTCTACTTGTTTAACTTTCTTTCCTTCTATATTGTATACATCTATATTAGGCATCTATTTTTCCTCCTTCCTTACGCTTTTACGCTTGTTTTTAATTTTAATATTGCACCTTTAGCTCCTGGTACACTACCTTTTACTAAAATTGCATTTTTATCTAAATCTACTCTTACAACATCTAAGTTTTGTATTGTAACTGTAACTCTTCCCATATGTCCTGGAAGTTTTTTACCTTTAAATACTCTACCTGGTGTTGATGTTGGTCCCATTGAACCTGGTCTTCTATGATACATAGAACCATGACCCATAGGTCCTCTTGATTGTCCATGACGTTTAATAACACCTTGGAATCCTTTTCCTTTTGAAATTCCTTGTACGTCGATTTTGTCTCCTACTTGGAAAGTATCAACTTTTATTTCATCTCCTACATTAACTCCATCTACAGAATTCATTCTGAATTCTCTTAAATGTTTTTTAAGCGCTAATTTTGCTTTTGAAAAATGTCCTTTTTCTGGTTTGTTTAATTTACTTTCCTTTACATCACCATATCCTAATTGAATAGCATTATATCCGTCTGTTTCTACAGATTTAACTTGTGCTACTAAACAAGGACCAGCTTCTATTACTGTAACTGGAATAACTTTTCCTTTTTCATCAAATATTTGAGTCATTCCAACTTTTTTTCCTATTAATGTTTTCATTTTTCCCTCCTAATACTATTGGCTGATATTTTGTTTTCTATATTTTTATAGGATATCAGCTTGGTCTTAATAGAGACCTCTTTAAATAATAATTTGTTTTAAATATTTATAGCCTCATTCTTTTTTGGCTATCATTAAAGTTACAATTAATAATAAGTAATAAATTTATTAGAACTTAAATTATAACTTAATTTCAATATCAACACCTGCTGGTAAGTCTATCTTCATAAGACTATCTACAGTTTTTTGTGTTGGGTAAAGAATGTCGATAACTCTTTTATGTGTTCTCATTTCAAATTGTTCTCTTGAATCTTTGTGTTTGTGTGGAGAACGTAAAATTGTTATGATTTCTTTTTCTGTTGGTAGTGGAATAGGACCTGAAACTTTTGCTCCTGTTCTTTTAGCAGTATCTACTATTTTTTCAGCAGACTGTTCTAAAACTACATGATCATAAGCTTTTAATCTTATTCTGATTTTTTCACTTGCTACCGCATTTCCTGTTACTGTTGCCATGTAAATTTCCCTCCTTAAATATTTTTTATTTTTGGTCGGAAGTTATAACGCACCCAGGTGTTTCTTTTTTACCTATATAAAAACCCAAGTATTGCATGATATTTCTTGGGATAAGTGCTTTTTTATTTAAATAACTTACCGCCTTGGTCTAAGCCACGACATACTCCATAGAAGTTCCCTCCAAACCTAGACTAATCTAAGATTGTAGCCACATTCTACTTCATCGCTAATCTTACATGCCTTTCTATTATATACTCCATAATGTGTAATGTCAATACATTTTTAGCATATTTTGTAATTTTTATTGTTACAAAAAAGAAGATGAATATTTTTTATCATCTTCTTTAATTTATTATTCTGCTGATTCTGATGTTTCTTCTGATGTTTCAGCTACTGGTGTACTTTCCTCAGTTTCTGGAGCGTTGTATACTTCAAATATAGCATTTTGAATTTTTTCTCTTGTCTCACGATTGATTGGATGAGCTATATCTTTGTATTCTCCATCGAAAGATTTTTTGCTTGGCATAGCAATAAATAATCCTTTTTGACTTTCGATAACTTTAATGTCACGTACAACAAATTCATTATCGAATGTTACAGAAGCAACAGCTTTCATTCTGTTTCCTGAATTAACTTTTTTTAAACGTACATCTGTAATTTGCATTTGAGCACCGCCTTCCAATGTTATAAAAATTTTGTACATATTATATGTACTAGTATATTATTCACCAAAAAAAATTTTTTTCCTTCTTATTTTTACATTTTTTTCTTATTTAGTATATTTTTAACATTTTTGTGAATACTACATATAATATGGTAAATAATTTCTAAATTTATTATTCCCGTATTTTTATTATATATTCACTACCTCTCTTCACTAGCTTTATAGATAAAATCATAAAATAGTAACTAAAGCTTTAATTTGTATAAAAATTTTATTGAAATATATCATTTTTGAGTATATAATATACCAAGTATAAAGATTTTAATTAAGGAGCGTGGCTCAAATTGGCTAATTTAGATGAATTAAAACAATATAAAAATATACATATGATAGGAATTGGCGGTACTAGTATGAGTGGTATTGCTGAAATATTAAAAAATTGGAACTTTAATGTAACTGGTTCTGATTTAAATATATCGGAAAATACAAATAAATTAATAAAAAACGGCATAAAAGTTACAATTGGTCACGATTTGCAAAACCTATCAAGATCTGATGTTGTAATATATTCAGCTGCAGTTTCAAATAATGATATAGAAATGCAAAAAGCTAAAGAACTTCATATTCCTACTATTGAAAGAGCAGATTTTTTAGGTTTAATTACCAAAGCTTTTAAAAACACTATTTGCGTTTCAGGTACACATGGAAAATCAACAACAACTTCTATGCTTTCTGTTTGTTTTCTAGAGGCTTGTAAAGATCCTTCTGTTCAAGTAGGTGCAGAATTAAAACAATTAAATGGTAATTATAGAGTTGGTAATAGTGAATATTTTATTATAGAAGCTTGTGAATATGTTGAAAGTTTTCTAAAGTTTTTTCCAAAAACAGAAATAATATTAAATATAGATAATGACCATTTGGACTATTTTAAAGATTTAGAGCATATAAAAACTTCTTTTGCTAAGTATGTACGATTATTACCTGATGATGGTTTACTTGTATTAAATGCAGATGATGAAAACTCATCACATTTATCTAGATTTACTACTGCAAAAACTATTACTTATGGAATAAAAAATGAGCATGCAAATTTCTTAGCAAGAAATATACAATTTAATCAAAATGGTTTTGCAAGTTTTGATGTATATTTTAATAATACATTTTATAAGACAATTAAATTATCTGTACCTGGAATCCATAATGTATCTAATGCTTTAGCCTGTATAAGTGTTTGCCATATGTATGGAATTGAAAAAGAAGATATAAAAAATGGATTATTGAAATTCACAGGAACTCATAGAAGATTTGAATTCGTAGGTTCTTTTAACAATATAAATGTTTATGATGATTATGGTCATCACCCAACTGAAATTGTGGCTGTAGCAAATGCATTAAAAAATAAAAAATATAATCAATCATGGGTTATATTTCAACCCCACACATACAGTAGAACTAAAAATCTATTAAAAGATTTTGCAAAAGCTTTAATAAATTTTGATAATATTATTATTACTGATATTTATGCTGCAAGAGAAAAAAATACTTATGATATAAGTTCAAAAGATTTAGCTGAAGAAATAGCTAGTTTAGGAAAAAAGGCTTATTATATGCCTAGTTTTTCTGAGATTGCTAATTTTGTTCACACTCATGCTATTTCTAATGATATAGTAATTACTCAAGGTGCTGGAACTGTTACAAAAATTGGTCCAATGCTTGTGACTAAGAAATAATTTATAAGAGAAGAGAAAAATCATAATGAACACTTTGCTTAAATGTGTTTATTATGATTTTTTGCGTTTATTTAGTATCAGTATATTTTGTACATTTTTTAAAACTGTTGCTTTCAATTTATCACTAGCATATTTTGATGAGAATTTTGCAACATCTTCAATTGTATCTGCCTGAATTTCAGGACAATCTATTTTTTTACCTATAACTTTAATTCCTGTATTATACTTGTCTAATACATATTGAGCTGACATAACCTTAAACTTATTTCCTGTAATAAAAATTAATTCTTCCATTCTTACCACCTATCTAATTCCTTCCCATTCTTCAAAAAATTCTTTTAAAAATTTTTCCATATAAATATGTCTTTTTTCTGCTATTATCTTTGCCTCTTCTGTATTCATTAATTCTTTCAATTTTAATAGCTTTTCATAAAAGTGTGAAATTGTTGTTCCTTTATTATTACAATATTCTTCTTCATTCATATTTTCTTTATATTCATAATCAGGAATATGCATGCTTATTCCTTTACTACCACCGTATGCAAATGTTCTTCCTATACCTATAGCACCAATTGCATCTAATCTATCAGCATCTTGAACTATTTTTCCTTCTATTGTTTCTGGTGTTTTAGTATCAGATCCTTTATATGAAATTGTTGATATAACATTGCATATTTTTTCAATCGTTTCCTCTTCAACATTATTTTTTCTTAAAAAAGTTTTAGCATTATGATATGGTTCTTTATTACTTTCTACCAACTTATAATCGTCAACATCGTGTAATAATGCTGCTAATTCAATTATTTTCTTATTACCACCTTCAACTTCTGAAAGAGTTTTAGACAAATTATAAACTCTTAATGTGTGATAATAATCATGTCCACTAAAATCATTTTTAAAAAAATCTTCAACATATTTTTTCGCTTGTTCAATTAGTTCTAATTTCAATATATTACCCCCTTTATATAAAAAAAAGACAAAGTTACAGCATAAGCAACTTTATCTTTACAAACAAAAGAACAAATAAATAGCAACATAAACAAAAACAATATTGAATATTGTTTTGATTACTTTATATGTAATTAAATTTTTATTGGTATAATTTATAGCTTTCATATTTCAACTTCCTTGTTTGTTTTTTCAGATTATATTATTTTTTTTGAATTATGTCAATATGTTTTCCGCGTTTTATCGGTTCGTACTTCGTTTAGTAATAGATTTTGTCGAATTTTCTGTTATTTTTAACTATGTATTATTTTTAAAAATATTGTAAATACTTAAATTAACCACTTTTCAATGTAGTATTTTCCGAACATTTTCGTTTTTTAATTCGTTTTTATTTTTATAATATTAGTATATATTAATTGTAGGTGATATAATGAAGACAAAAAATTCTGAACAAAATATACAATATGGCAAAAAGTTAAAAAAAGCACGAAAATCTTTAGGTCTAACTCAAGAAAAAGTTGCTGAATATTTAGGATTAGGGCCTAGATATATTAGTGATATAGAACGTAATAAAACAAAAGGAAGTATTGATACTTTAGTAAAACTATGTAATATTTATAATATTACTCCTAACGATTTATTAAGCGAATATATATACTTTAATGTTGAAACATGTAACATTGAATTATCTGCATTTTATTCACTAAACAAAGAACATCAAAATGTCATATTGGATTTAATAAAATATTTTAATCAAAAGCAAAATTAAAATCAAATACTGCTAGATTACAATTCTCTAGCAGTATTAATTTTAAATTTTTTCCTCATAAATTATATATGTAACATATAAATTTTTTCTATACATTTACATTTTCTCTAGAATAATTTTGACTCCATCACTAAATCTATGCTTTTATAGAATTTTTCATTATAATAAATTTTCGCATAGTTCTTTATATTTTATTTTAGTATTTTTATACAAAATAAGATATCTGATTTTTACTTTCAAATATCTTTTTTCTAATTAATTATTATTTACAAACATTATTTCTTTCACAATATTGTAATATTAATAAATTTGCACGACTATAAACTATATTAAAATCTATGATAAAAATAATATATATCTTTCGTATCACAATTTATAAAAGCAAAAGAGAAAGCATCATCTTCATTTATTGTACCACATTGTATTTTCAAAAATCTGGCATTTTCATCATATTTATCAACAAATTCATCTAATGGTGTACTTAAATAAAGTAATTGATTATCATCAGTTTTTTCTTCTGTAATTAATTCTTGTTTATTCATACCTTCTATACAAAAAATAACAAAATCTTTATCTAAATTATTATACTCTACATAAATTTCCTTCAATTTATTTATTATACTATTTTTATGATTCTCAAACCAATTATACGT
>ENA-ORLW01000573-ORLW01000573.1-human-gut-metagenome-genome-assembly--contig:-NODE-573-length-51270-cov-24.323228_pt1 | contig 51270 bp, 40 predicted proteins | sample MGYA00243017_ERZ508829 | MGnify/ENA primary metagenome ERZ508829 (study PRJEB26277, sample SAMN04329776) | human gut metagenome | biome: human-associated habitat | host: Homo sapiens | place: USA...
GTCAGGGCCAGCGGCGCACCGCCCAGCAGCATATAAAGCAAAGGCGCAATGACGCCGTCGCTGGCGTTCTCGGCCACGGTCTCCACGGCGGCTCTGGTCACGCCCGCGGCGGTCAGGTTTTGCGTGTCACGGCCCACGATGCGGGCCACGGCCCTGCGGGCCGCGGGCAGGTCGCCCTTTGCCAGTTCCTTGTACACATTGCGGCTCTCCTGTGCAAGCCCCTTGGCAGCCAGCGCCTGGCCGCACCAGAGCATTTGCAGCGCCAGCCCCAGCGCCGGATGGAGCCTTGCCGCGGCCCAACAGGCAAGCCCGGTAACGGCCAGCGTGCCCAGCGGCAGCACCGCGGCCACCGCGGCCCCGCCGGCCAGCTCGCCCCGCGGCGTTTTGGGCAGTGCGGTGCGCAGGTGCTTTTCCAGCACCGAGATGCACCGGCCCATGAGCACCACCGGATGCGGCAGCCACGCCGGGTCGCCAAACAAAGCGTCCAGCAAAAAGCCGCCCAGCACCGCCCAAAAAATCAGCATGTGCTCTCCTTCGTGTACTGCACGGTCTTGACCAAGCGCAGCTCATGCCGCGCCGCCCAGTCGCGGGCGTCCAGCACATAGCCGCCCGCGTTGGGGCCGCACCACCGGTAATAGCTGCGGCGCGGCACGCCGTAGCGCTCCAAAGCGGCCATCTGGGTGCCGCCGTGGGCCAGGATCACCAGCATTTCCTCGCCGTCGGCCAGCGCCTTGTCCACCAGCGCCGCAAACGTGCGGCATACGCGGTCACTGAAATCATCCTTGCGCTCACCGTCGGGGCAGCTGCTCTCGCAGTTGGCGGCGACCCACGCCTGATAGTCGGGGTCGTGCTCCATCTCAATATAATTGCGGCCTTCAAAGCTGCCGAAGCACATCTCCTTCAGCCCGTCCACGGGCACGAGCTCCGCGTCCGGGAACAGCACCTCCGCCGTCTGCCTTGTACGCTGCAGCGTGGAAATATAGACAACCTTCGGGTCAATATCAGCCCGGCGCAGCTGGGCCAGCCCCTCGGGCGAGAGCGGGATGTCCCGCTGACCCTGATAGCGCTTCTGGGCGTTGTACTCGGTCAGGCCGTGGCGCAGTAAATAAATCAGCATTTCGGGAGTTCTCCTTTCAAAATCGTCGGCAGACCGCAAAACATCTGCACAACGCAGTCCGCCCGCGCGGCCAGCAGACAGGCCAGACGGCCCGCCGCCTCCCGCGCGGCACGCGCGGCGGGGTCAATCGGCACAACGCCGCCGCCGACCTCCGCCGCGGTCACAACATCATAATCTGCCAGCTCGTCGGCCAGCCGGTTCAAATCGGCGGCGTCGGCGGCCAAATCCTGCACGTCGTACACCTGCCGCCCGCCGAGCTTTCGCGCAAAGGTGCGCTTGCCGCTGCAGAGCGGCCCTGTCACAAACATCATTTACAACACCCCCAGCCATTGGCAGGCGGCCAGCGCCGCCAGCATCCAGATCTCGCATTTTTGCAGGAACCACCCGGCCAGATCACCGGTCACACCGCCAAACTGTTTTTTGGCAACAACGTAGTACCGCGCAAAAACGCAGCCTGCGGCCAGCACCAGCGCCCAGCCGCCCAGTGCAGTCAGCCCCACGGCCAGCATGGCGCAGAGCACGGCCAGCACCTGCCGCACGCGGACGCGATCCGCCGCCGTGGCAAAGGTGTGGGCAAGGCCGGTGTTTTTCGCCAGCGGAAACGCCGCCACGGCCAGCCCGGACAGCGCTCGCTCCCCCACCAGCGCCAGCGTCCAGAGCACACCGACCCGCGGGGTGAACGCCACACAGCCGCACAGCGCAAAATACGCCGCAAAGTAGCTGCACAGCCGAATGACCGCGAACGCGCCGCAGTGGGGGTCCTTTAAAATTTCCAGCTTCTTCGCGGTATCGCCGTAGCTTGAAAGTGCGTCGCAGGTGTCGGCGTAGCCGTCCAGATGGATGCCGCCCGTGACCCAGACCGGCACAAGGCAGAACCCCGCCGCGCGGGCCGCCGCAGGCAGCGGCAGCACGCCGCAGACGCACCACAGTGCGCCGCACACCACCCCCACCAGCGGGAAGGCGCAGAGCGCGTACCGCATATTTTTTTCGTTCCAGTCGAACTGCGGCATCGGCAGGGCCGAGAACATGGCGAACGCCACCGCAATCGTCTGTAAAGCTGTCACGGACCTTCACTTCCTTTATAATAGACGGGGATGCCGCAGACAACGCGCACCACGCGGTCTGCCCGCGCCGCCGCAGCGTTGTTGACGGCGGCCAGCGCGCGCAGATAGCGGTCCGTATCGCCCGCATAGTCTGCCCCACCGCTGAACACCTCGTTGGAAACCACAATCAGATTATCACATTGCAGCAGCATCTTGTCAATGCCCCGCAGGATCGCCGCCGCGGTTTCCGTCCCTGCACCGTCGGGGTCATACAGCTCATTGGCGGCCAGGTTGCCCAGGTCCTCCAGCAGCACGGTGCCGCGCCGGGGCAGGGCCACGCGGTCCAGGTGCAGCGGGCACTCTACCGTGATGAACTGCTTTTCGGCCCGCATGGCGCGGTGCTTCGCCACGCGGGCGGCGCACTCGGCGTCCCAGACCTGCATCGTCGCCAGATAGGTGCGCGGCAGCGGTGCACGCAGACAGAGCGACTCCGCATAGGCGCTTTTGCCGCTGGCCGCGCCGCCGATGACCAGCGTCAGCACTGCGGGGTGTACGGCGTGATGCCGCCCTCCGCAAACGAGTAGCAGCCGTTGTAGACGGCCAGCGCCATATCCCACAGCGGCAGGCTGGCCACCGCGCCCGTGCCCTCGCCCAGATGCAGCTCTGCGGTGATAAGCGGTTTTTTGCACAGCGCGTCCAGCACAATATGTGCGGCTGGCTCGCTGGACACATGGCTGGCGAAAACGGCCTTTTCCGCCGCAGGGCAGAGCCGCACCGCGCACAGCGCCGCCACGCCGCTGATGAATCCGTCCATCACAATGGGCAGCCTTTCGAGCGCACCGCCCAGAAACACACCGCACAGCCCGGCAATATCAAAGCCGCCCAGCGCCGCCAGCACCCCCAGCGGGTCCGCGGCGTCTGGGTGGTTGCGGGCAATGCCGCGTTCTATCGCATCTATTTTGCGGTGCAGTCCTGCGTCGGAAAGTCCCGCGCCGCGCCCGGTCATCTCGGTCACAGGGCGGCCCAGCAGCACGCTGGCCACGGCGCTGGACGTCGTTGTGTTGCCGATGCCCATCTCCCCCGTCGCCAGCAGCTGTGCGCCGCTCTGCTTCTGCGCGCGCACCAGCGCGATGCCCGCGGCGATGGCCTGCACGGCCTGTGCGCGGGTCATAGCCGGGCCGGTGGTAAAGTCAGCCGTGCCCGCAGCAATGCGGCAGTCCGCCGCGCCGGGCACGGGTGCGCCCGCAATGCCCATGTCGACGGGCACGACGTCGCAGTGGGCCGCAGCGGCCATACGGCAGACGCTCGTGCGGCGGACGGTCAGGTTTTCGAGCACGGCGCGGGTCACGGAGGCATCGGTCTGGCTGACGTCCTGCGCCACAACGCCGTTGTCCGCGCAGAGCACCAGCACCGCGCGGCGGCTGACATCCGGCACAGGGTTGCCGGTCAGCGCAGCGGCATCCTCGACCATGGCTTCCAGCCGACCCAGTCCTCCCAAAGGCTTTGCCAGCGCAGCCCAGTGGGCGTGGGCTGCGGCGCGAGCGGCCTCGTCCGGCGGGGTAACGGCTGCAAGCAGGTTTTTCAGTTCGTTTTCGGTCATGATGTTTCCTTTATATAATGTTCGGCTGCAGCCGCAAAGCGCTTCGGCAGCGGCGTACCTGCCCAGTAGAGATGCGGAAAACCCGCGTAGAGACTTGCATTGGCAAAGCCGCACGCCCACTGCCGCCCGTTTGCCTTGGCAGCGGTGAACGCATCGCCGTTTTCGGTGGAGTCCCAGTGGTGGAACTCGTGGACGGGCAGGGTCTCCCCCGCGCGGAACAGCATACTGTCGGCGCGGGCGGTCAGGCGGGCGTAGCCGAACCGCACAAGCTGCCCGACCTTGAAGCCCTGCCCGGGCAGCACGCCCGCCATCGTGTGGGGCGTGCCGTCGGCGTCCTGTAATGTCCGGCCCAGGTACAAAAAGCCGCCGCACTCGGCCACGGTGGGCAGACCGCCCTGCACGGCGCTTTTTACGGCGGCACGCAGGGGGGCGTTCGCAGCCAGCCGGGCGGCGTACAGCTCGGGGTAACCGCCCGGCAGGTAAAGCCCGCCGATGTTATCCGGCAGAGCCGTGTCGGCCAGCGGGCTGAAAAAGCACAGCTCCGCGCCGTTTTCCCGCAGTGCCTCCAGCGTTTCGGCGTAGGTAAAGCAGAACGCGGCGTCCCTTGCCACGGCAAGGCGCACCCGCGGCGGGGGCACCGTGCACGGCACAGCGGCGGGCGCAGGGCGGTCAAACAGGGTGTGCAGCAGCGGCCAGTCGATGGTTTGCTGCGCGGCATCGGATAAGAGCTGTATCTTGCGCTGCAGATCGTCGATCTCGGCGGCGGTTTTCAGACCGAGGTGGCGGCTTTCTATCGCGGCCTCGGGCAGCGGCGGCAGGCAGCCGACCACGGGCAGACCAGTCTCTTTTTCGAGCATCGGCTTCAGCAGAGCGCACAATCCTTGCGTACAATCATTGAGCAAAATTCCCGCGATATGGTGCGGTGTGCGGAACGCCGTCAGCCCGCGCAGCTCCGCCGCCAGCGTCAGGCTTGCCCCCTTGGGCCGCACAACGAGCAGTGCGGGCAGGTCCAGTGTATCGGCCAACTGCCACGCGCTGGCCGTGTCGGTCACGCCGCCAAGGCCGTCGTAGTAGCCCATGGCCCCCTCGACGACTGCCGCGCCGTGCCCCGCCGCGTGCCGGGCGTAGAGTGCGCGGGCGGTCTGCGGTGCAGAGAAAAACAGGTCGAGATTGTGGCTTTCGACGCCCAGCACCGCGCGGTGGAACATCGGGTCGATGTAGTCCGGCCCCGACTTAAACGCGCAGGGGGTCAGGCCGCGGGCAGTCAGCACCGCCAGCAGCGCACAGGCTGCCGTTGTTTTTCCGTTGCCGGAGCGGGGTGCAGCCAGAACCAATTGCAGCATTTTTACTCCCTCGCGATCAAGAAAACCGGGTTGTTCGCCATGAGCAGGTGCAGGCTGCCCGCCGCCCGGCTGCGGCTGACTGCGATTTGTGTGACCTGGGCGGTCAGGCCGTGGGCCGTCAGGGCCGCAACGGCCTCCTGTAAGGTTTCCAGCGCAATGGCGCTGATACAGAGCCGTGCATCGGGGTTCGCGGCCAGCGCGGCATCGACGACAGCCCGCAGACTGCCCTTGCTGCCGCCGATAAAAACAGCGTCCGGCGCGGGCCAGCCTGCCAGTGCGGCGGGGGCAAAGCCCTCGGTGAGGTGCAGATTTTGCACCGCAAATTTTGCGCGGTTCTGACGGATAAGGTCACAGGCTTCCGCGTCGCACTCCACGGCGCAGACCCAGCCCGCAGGGGCGGCCAGCGCCAGCTCCACACTGACGCTGCCGGTGCCCGCGCCCACATCCCAGAGGGTATCTGTGGGGCGCACAGCCAGCTTGGCCAGCGCGGCAGCGCGGACCTCCTGCTTGGTCATCGGCGTTTTGCCGCGGATGAACGCTGCATCGGGCAGGCCGGGCGTGCGGCGCAGGGGCGCGGGCACATTTTCCACAAGCAGGACACTGAGCGGTGCAAAGTGCTGTGCGGCCAGCTCCTGCGCCCTGCCGGTCACAAGCCGCTGGGACGGCGTGCCGAGGTTCTCCCCCACCGTGGCCGCAGCGCCGCCCAGCCCGGCAGCCGCCAGCTGTTGGCAGAGCGTCGCGGGGGTCTCGCTGCCGCCGGTCAGGAAAAAGGTTGTCCCGCCTGCGCGGCAGGCGGCCACCGAGTCACAGGCACACCCGTGGGCGGAGACGAGCCGCCAGCCCTGCCACGGGCGGCCCAGTGCCGCGGCCAATAATTGCACGCTGGAAACGCCGGGCAGCACCGTGTACGGCAGACCCGCGTCGTCCAATGCGCGGTAGAGCGCCGCCGCGCCGGAGTAGAAGCCCGTGTCGCCGCTGAAAACCACCGCGGCCTCCGCGCAATCTGTCTGCCGCAGCAATGCGCAAATTTCGTCCGTTTTATAGAGGGCTGTGCGGTTTGCCGTGCAGCCCTCGGGCAGGTTTTCCAGCAGGCGGCGCGCGCCGATGATCAGCTCCGCTCCGCGCAGCGTCTCCAGCCCCGCCGCTGTCAGGCTGCCGGGCGCTCCGCTGCCCATGCCCACCAATGTGATCTTCATAAAAGCTCCCTGCATCGCTGTAAAATTGTGTCGGCGGTCTCGCCCGCGTCGTCCGGGCGGCGCAGCACAATGAGCTGCACGCCGCACCGGGCGGCGGCCTCGGCCTTTTCGGCAAAGCCGCCCGCCGCGCCGCCGTCCTTCGTGACCATATAGTCGATATGGAACTGGTGCAGCAGCGCCGCATTTAATTCTTTCGTAAAAGGCCCCTGCATCGCAAGGATATTGCGGTGCGGAACGCCCGCCGCCTCGCATGCTGCGATACCTGCCAGCGTCGGCAGAACGCGCGGGTAGAGCCGCACCGGGTCGAGCGCTGCGAAGGCGGGCAGCTCCTTGGCACCCGTCGCCAGCAGGACGCGCCCCGGTCTGTCTGCCAGATACGCGGCAGCCCGGGCGGCATCGGCCAGCACCACACTGCCCGCGGGCAGGGGGCTGGCGGGGCGCAGCAGACGGTGATATTCAACTCCCGCCCCAACTGCCGCCGCACGGATATTGCGCGTTGCCTCGGCGGCATACGGGTGGGTCGCGTCAACGCAGAGCGTCGCACCGCGCAGCAGCGCCGTCATTCCTTCGGCGTCCAGCCGCCCGGTGCGCACTATGATGCCGTCGGCGCAGCCCTGCTCCTCGGCCCCCAGCTCTGTCGCCACACAGACCGTGACCGCCGCACCGAGCGCCGCCAGCGCGCGGGAGAAGCTGCGCCCCTCCGTTGTACCGCTGAAAACCACCACATTCATACGCCGCGATACCCCCTTGGCGTAACCATTCTGCCCTGTAAAATCTGCGTTGCAGCGTTGCCGACAAAGACCGTTGTGAACATATCCACGGCGGTATCCTCCAACTCGGCCAGCGTCAGCAGCCGTGCGGTCTGGCCGTCCCGGCCAATGCAGCGCACCAGCCCGCAGACCGTGTCCGGGCCCTTGCCGTTGTCCCGCAGAATGCGAACGGCCTTTTGCAGGTAGTCGGCGCGGCCCCTGGACGACGGGTTGTAGAGCGCCAGACAGAAATCCCCCGCCGCGGCGCAGGCCAGCCGCTTTTCAATGACGGCCCACGGCGTCAGACGGTCCGACAGCGAAATCACGCAAAAATCGTGTGCCAACGGCGCACCCAGCACCGCGGCCCCGCTCAAAGCGGCGGTCAGGCCGGGCACGATCTCGACCTCCACTTCCGGGCAGTGCTCCGCCAGCTCCAGCAGCGGGCTGGCCATGCCGTAGACCCCGGCGTCGCCGGAGCAGACGAGCGCCACCGTCTTGCCGCCCTTTGCCGTTTCCAGCGCCCAACGGCAGCGGTCAAGCTCCCGCGTCATGCCGGTAGCGTAGACCTCTTTATCCGGGTAAAGCGGGCGCACAAGGTCGATGTAGACCGTGTAGCCGCACAGCACGTCGGCGGCCTGCAGGGCGGTCTGTGCCTGGGCGGTCAAATACTGCGCACCGCCCGGGCCGAGGCCCACCACATACACAAGACTACGGTTCATCATTTTTCCATCTCCAATCCGGGGCAAAGGGGGCCAGCGCCACGGCAAGGGTCACGCCGTCCCGCGCCCACTTCGGGATGAACAGCACCCCGTCTGCAGCCAGCACCGCCGCACGCTCACAGACATTGTCCACGCCTGTGATGCTCTGCACAAAGCCGGAGGACGTAAAGCGGCCTTTAGCCGTGCGCAGGGCAGCGGCGGTATAAAAGTCCATCTCCCAGCCGTGCGCCCGGCAGAACGCCGCCAGACCCGGCTCATCCTTTTTCAAGTCAATGCTGGCGGCGCGGACAATGCCCTGCGGGGCAAAATGGTGCTCCGCGCAGAAGGCCGCAAAGGCTGTTTCCAACTTTTCCGCCGTCGTGCCGCGCTTGCAGCCGACACCCAACACCGCAATGCGGGGGATCAGGTGCAGTGCTTCACCCGTCGGGGTCAGCGTCAGCGCAAAATCTGCGCGGTCAGCGACGGCTGCAGGCTCCACACCCGCTGGCGGCGTGCCGGAAATAGCCCAGTCGGCGGCATAGCAAACGCTCTGCCCGGCCAGCAGTGCCCCGCTCACGTAGCGGATGCGCTCCGGCTCGGCCACGGCGCAGTTCTGGCGCTTGGCCCACTCGTCCACGGCAAAAACGCCGCGTCCGTCGGTGGCCGTCGTGATGACCGGCACGGCATGGCAGACCGCCGCCAGCCGCTGCGCCAGCTCGTTTGCGCCGCCCAGATGCCCCGACAGCAGCGGAATGGCGAACCGCCCGCCCTCATCCAGCACAACGACGGCGGGGTCTGCAGCCTTGCTGCGGCAGTGGGGCGCGATGGCCCGCACCGCGATCCCGGCAGCTCCTACAAAAATCAGTGCGTCGCTTTGTGCAAACTGCGCAGCGGTCCAATCGGTCAGGCGGACGCCGTCCGCACCGCCGCGGGCCACGCTGCCGGGGCAGGCTGCCGCCAGCTGCTGCGCCAGCGCCAGTCCCCGCGCCGTGAACGCAATGTACGCACAGGTCATCGGTCCGTCCCCCTGCGGAACTCCGTTGTGAACGCCGGGTCGTACAGCTTGCTGCGGTCATACTGTGCGGCCAAAAAGTCCCCGACAACAATGAGCGCCGTCTTGGTGATGCCCGCCGTGCGGGTGCTTTCGACCAGCGTTCCGACGGTGCAATGTACAATTTTCTGTTCCGGCCACGTTGCCTTGTAGACAACGGCGGCAGGGGTCGCGGCGGTGTACGCGCCCTGCAGAAGCGCATCCTGCACCCTGTCAATCAGGCCGATGGAGAGGAAAATGACCATCGTCGCCCCGTGGGCGGCCAGCGCGGCCAGCCGCTCACCTTCGGGCACAGGGGTACGGCCCTCCATGCGGGTGATGATGACGGTCTGGCTGACGCCGGGCAGCGTGTACTCGGCGTTCAGCGCCGCCGCCGCACCGCAGAAGCTCGACACGCCGGGCGTATCGTCGTAGGCGATGCCCATGGCGTCCAGCGCGTCCATCTGTTCCCGGATCGCGCCGTACAGGCAGGGGTCGCCCGTGTGCAGGCGCACGGTGGTTTTGTGCGCTGCTTCGTTTTCTTTCATGACGGCAAGCACCTGCTCCAGCGTCATCTCGGCGCTGTTATAAACGGCGCAGTCCGGCCCCGCCAGCCCCAGCAGCGCCGGGTTGACCAGACTGCCCGCGTAGATGATGCAGTCCGCCGTTTGCAGCAGGGCCGCGCCGCGCCGAGTAATCAGGTCCGGTGCGCCGGGACCGGCCCCCACAAAATGTACCATATCAGGCTCCCTCCCACAATTTCAACAGTGTATCGGCAGTTTTTGTCTGTCCCAGCGGGCCGTTCCGGTTTGAGAACAGCACCGCGCCGACCTTGAACGCCCCCGCCGCGCGGCGGTCCAGATGCAGCTGGACCGCGGTGAGCAGGCCGGTCATGACCGGCTCCCGCAGCTGCGCGGCGTCCAGAATGTCCAGACAGGCGTCTGTCGTGGCGGCGTCCATCAGGGCGCGGCAGGTCGCCGCGTCCGCGCCGCAGAGCGCCGCATGGGCGCAGAACAGCTCAGTGCGGCAGTCGGCACAGCGGGAGTGGGTGTTCATGATGCCGCCCGCCAGCTTGACGAGCTTGCCCACATGCCCGACGAGCAGCACCTCCGCGAAGTGCTCCGCCGCTGCCATATCCAGCGCCTCGCCGATGAAATTTGAGATTTTGACGACAGGGATCTCGTGCAGCGCGGGGTAGTTGGCGGCCAGGTAGTCCAGCCCGTAGTTGCCGGGGGCTAAAATCAGGCGGCGGCTTTTCAACGCTGCCTGGTGGATTTCGATTTGCAGCGTATCCAGAAGCGCCTGCTGGCTCATCGGCTCCACAATGCCGCTGGTGCCCAGCACCGACAGGCCGCCCTCGACCCCCAGATGCGGGTTGAAGGTGCGCTTGGCCGCCGCCTCGCCGCCTTCGATGGAGATGACCACCGCGAACCCGCCGCCGTAGCCGACGGCGTCCGCCTCCCGCAAAAGCGCCTCGGTTATCATCTGCCGCGGCACACGGTTGATGGCCGCCGCGCCGACGGGCTGGTCGAGGCCGGGCTTTGTCACACGGCCCACCCCCGCCCCGCCGTCAATCGTAACGGTGCGCGGCGCGCCGGGCAGCAGTGTGACCGCGGCAATGACCGGCAGACCCGTCGTGGCGTCGATGTCGTCGCCGCCGTCCTTGACGATGGCGCACGCGGCCCCGTCTGCCGTCAGGCGGCAGAACTGCGGTGCGACCTCCACGACGATGCCCTTGGGCGTGCGCAGACCAACGCTTTCCGGCGCGTGGCCGGTCAGCAGCAGCCGTGCCGCGCCCGCCGCCCCCAGCGCCGCGCAGGTGCCGGTGGTGTAGCCGCAGCGCAGCAAACGCTGCCCGCTGCGGATGTAGTGCTCAAATTGGGGCTTCGGCTTTGCGCCGCTCCCGGCAAACAGCACCGCGTATTGGTCGGTGCTCAGTCCAAACAGCGCACAGATATTGTCCTGTGCAAAGGCGTCCTGCGGTGCCAGCACAGCGGACACGCCCGACGGCGCAACGCAGACAACGGCGTCGGCCAGCCTTTGAGCCAGCTCTAGCTCATGCAGCGTCACGATGACGGCCACATTCTTCTCATGCGCCAGCACTTGCAGGATGTCCATGAGCTCTGCCTTGCCCTTTACGTCCAAAAACGACGTAGGTTCGTCCAGAAGCAAAATCTCCGGCTGCTGGCAGACCGCGCGGGCCAGCAGCACGCGCTGGCGCTGGCCGTCGCTGATCCTGGCAAAATCGCGGTCCGCCAGCTCCTCCGCCCGGACAAGGCACAGGGCGTCATGCACCTGCTGCCTGTCGGCATCGGACAAAATGCCCAGCCGCCCTGTGTAGGGGTAGCGCCCGGCGGCGGCGACCTCAAAGCAGGACGTCAGCTCGGTGCGGGCCGTGTGGGGCAGCATCAGCGCCAGCTTGCGCGCCCGGGCGTTGGGGGTGTAGGCCGTCAGGTCTTGCCCGTCCAGCAGCACCGCGCCGCCCTGCGCCGCCAGCTGCCCGGCCAGCGTTTTTAAAAGGGTGGATTTGCCCGCGCCGTTCGGACCGATGAGCGCCAGAATTTTGCCGCGCTCGGCGTGCAGGGCAATGTCCCGCAGCAGCGGCGCACCGTAGCCGACGGCGAGATTTTGCGTTTCACAACAGCTCATACCGTGCCCTCCCTGCTGTGGCGGCGCACAAGCAGCCAGATGACCACCGGCGCACCGAACACCGCTGTGACCGAGCTGATGGACAGCTCGGTGGGTGCAAACAGGCTGCGGGCGATCAGGTCGCACAGCAGGCAGAATGCCGCGCCGCCCAGTGCGCAGCCCGGCAGCACCCGCAGCGGTTTTGCACTGCCCAGCGTATGTTTTACCAGATGCGGCACCGCAATGCCGACGAAGGAGATCGGTCCGGCAAATGCCGTGACGCAGGCCGCCAGCAGGCTTGACAGCAGCACAAGCACCACGGAAAACGCCCGCACCGGCACGCCGACGCTGGCGGCGTAGCTTTCGCCCAGCTGGTAGGCAGCCATCGGCTTGGAGAGCAAAAATGCGGCGGCCAGGCAGGGCAGAACGATGGCCGCCGCCGTGGCGACATTGCCCCAGGTCATGCCGGAGAAGCTGCCCATCGACCAGTTGTGCAGGTTGACGATGTTGGAATCCTGCGCGAAGGCGACGACAATATCGGTGACGGCCGAGCAGATGTAGCCGATCATGACGCCGCAGATAACCAAAATGCTCATCTGCTGCACGCGGCGCGCCACGGCCAGCACAAACAGCATGGCCGCCATGGCCCCGGCAAACGCCGCCAGAATCAGCGTCAGTGAGCCGGTGAGCAGACCGCGGTTCAAAAAGACGACCATCGTCAGCGCCACAGCCAGCTTGGCCCCGCTGGAAATGCCCATGACGAACGGCCCGGCAATCGGGTTGGCAAAAAACGTTTGCAGCAGATACCCGGCCACCGAGAGCGCCGCTCCCAGCAGCACGACCATGACGGCGCGCGGCAGGCGCAGCTGCAGCAGGATGTTGGCCGCCAGCGCGTTTGTGCCGCGGCCCAGCAGGGCCGCCGCGATGTCCGCCGGGGAGAGCGCAATGCTGCCCCAGAACAGGTTGAGCGCAAACAGCGCCAGCAGGGCCGCCGCCATGGCGAGATATGCAATTGTCATGCGTTTGGAGGTGTGCATGCGTGGTTCCCTTTGCGGCGGGCGGCAATGGTGCGGGCGGATAGGGAATCCGCCCCTACGGATGCGCCACGGTTTTGTGCGTCCGTTTTTGCCGCCGCGTTAAATTTTCAGTGCAGCTTCGTCAAAAATGTCAATTCACTGTCGTCCGGGTCATCCTCGGTGAACACCCTGTTCATATCCAGGATCAGCTCCGGCAGCTCCATGCTCTGCTGGAAAAGGCTCTGCGACGTACACCAGACGCTGCCGCTTTGCACGGCCTTGAAGTCCGCCAGCATCGGACATTTAGCGAGCAGCTCATCCATTGTGCGCAGCTCGCCCTCAATCGTGCTGTTGTAGAGCAGCACATCGGCGTCACGCGCCCCGGCGTAGAAATCCTCGAGCGAGATATTGACAGTCGCCAGATTGTTGCCGCTGTCCGTCAGGTCGGCAAAGACGTAGCTGCCGCCCGCCAGCCCGATCATCTTGGCGACGTAATCGCCGCCCTTGCGCACCGTGGCGAGATTGTTTGAGGTGATGGAGAAGAACGCCGCAGTCTTGCCGGTGGGTTCCTCGTCCAGCAGCGGTGCAATGCGCTGCACAGCGTCGTCAAAAATGCGCTCGGCCTCCTCGGTTCTGCCCAGCAGGATGCCGTACAGCTTGACCCATTCCATCCGGGCCAGCGGGTCACTCTCGTAGCTCGAGCGCTCGACGAGGACCGGCACGCCGAATTTTTCAAGCTGCTCCTTCACCTCGGGCGTGTGGTAGATCATTGTGTTCTCGATGGCAAGGCCGCAGTCGGCGGACAGGATCGTCTCGTAATCGGGCGCGCTGTACTTGCCCGCGTAGGCGATCTCGCCCTGCTCCATGGCGGTGCGGGCCGCGTCGAGGTACCAGTTTTCGGCCTGCGTGCCGGACAGCGCCACAGCCCCCAGCCCGCCAATGCTGATGATGGGGTCCATCGCGGACGACGACACAAGGTAGATATTTTGGATAGGCTGCTGCAAAACGGTGATGTCTGCGTCCAGATTGGCGGGCGCAGCGGCCCCCTCCGGCACGACGAGATAGCGGCTGTCGTCAATTGTGATGAGGTCATAGCCGCCCGCGCACACATCCACCGTGAACTGCTTCGCATATTCCAGCGGATAGCGGTTTTCTATCGTCAATGCGTCCGTTTGCGCGGGAGCCTGGGATGCAGCCGCGCACCCTGCCAGCAGCAGAGCGGGCAAGGCAAAAACTGCCGCGCGCCTCATTCGGCGGCAGCCAGCGTCGCGCTGTCAAAGGTCAGGGTATAGTCGATCTCGTGCGGGGTGCTCATGGCGACGGTGTCCGCCGTGACGGCCAGCGCGGTATCCAGCGCGGCAACGGGGATCTCAAACGTCGAGTTGCCGTCGGTGTTGACGGGCAGGTACTTTTCGCCGTCAACGAGCATATAGTCATAGTTCGGGCTGCTCCAGACGATGGTCGCGGTCATAATGCCGTCGGCCACGGTCAGCGCGGCGGGGCTTTCGACGGTGGCGCGCCCGCTGCCGCCCTCCAGCGTCACAGCGCAGGTGTAGCTGCCGTCGGCGGGGATCTCGACGGCTGCCGCAGCCGCATCCTCTGCCGCAGGCTCGGCATCGGAGATGCTGACCGTATGGTCATACCAGGTGCCCTTGGTGCCCAGGATGGCCAGCTGGAAATCGGCATCGACAGCCGCAACAGGGATGTCAAAGCCGTATACTTCGTCGCTGGTGCCATCGGAGTAGGTCACCGTGTCAACGGTAGGCTGCAGCCAGTCGCTCTCGTGGGCGGGGGCGTCGGCGGCCATGCCCGGATACAGGTTGACGATCTTCTGGGACTGCAGACTGACGTGGAAGGTCATCGTGCCGTTTTCCACCGTCAGCGTGCCCATGCCGTCCACGGCTTCGTTAGCGTGGAACATGCTGCTGTCGGTGTTGAACTTAGCGGTGTATACGCCGTCCGGCAGCGCGGCAGCGGGGGCCGGGGCTTCCGTGACGGCAGGGGCCGGGGCCGCGGTAGCGGCAGGGGCGGTTTCTTCCGTGGAGACCGCCTCGGACGTGCTCTCGGCGGTGGACGCTGCGGACGCACCGCAGCCCGCCAGCAGCAGGGCAGCGAGAGTCAGGGATGCGAGTTGGAGCTTTTTCATGCTTTCCTTACCTCATTCTATACATATTTGTCAGGCATTAGCGGGAGGCGGCGCGGGCGGATATGGAATCCGCCCCTACGGCGTGGCAGGGCATCACATCGGACGCAGGCCGGGCATGCCCGGCCCCTGCCGTGCTTTCCCAAAAACCAAAAAACTGCCCGGAGCTTACCCTCCGGGCAGAATGGGTCTTTCTTAGCCGTTCAGGGAATCGATGGCGGCCCCGGCGTGGTCAACGTAGAGTTGCTGGATGTCGCCGATCTCGCCCAGACCTGCGATCTGGGTGTCGACGCTCTCAAAGCAGTCGGCGGCGTTGAACTGGCTCAGCCAGGAATCGTCATCGGCACCGGCCATGTCGTTGTTGGCGTGGTCACCGGCGACAACCATCAGCGGGCGCAGGATGACCTTGGTGTAACCGGCCTCCTTGACCTTCTCGATAACGGCATCGCAGGCGGTGTCCTCGGGCTCACCCTCGACGGTGCCGATAAAGACGTTGTCATAGCCCAGCGTCTGCATTGCGGTCTGCATCTGGCTGTAGCTGACCTTGGCGGTGTGGGACGTGCCGTGGCCCATAAAGACAAAGGCGGTGCCGTCCGCAGCAGCGGCAGCGGCGTCGTCATACCCGGCGGTCTTGACGGCCTCGGCGGTGATGGCGGCGGCTACGGCCTCCTTATCGTCGTTGATGACGGTGGCATCTTCTCCGACCTCGCCCAGCAGGGGTTCGGCAATGGCAACGCTGTCGAACTTGTCCTTGTACTGCTCAACCGCCTCGCACATCTCGTCGTACTCGGCGCCGTGCATCAGGTGCGTAGGCTGGACAACCAGATTCTTGACGCCGTTGGCAACGGCACGCTCAAGTGCCTGGTCCATGTTGTCGATCTTCTCGCCGTCGCGGGCCTGAACGTGGTTGATGATGATCTGCGCAGTGAAGGCGCGGCGGACGCTCCAATCCGGGTAGGCGGCCTGCAGGGCGTCCTCGATGCCCTTGATGTCAGCGGCGCGGCTGCCGTTGAAGGAGGTGCCGAAGCTGACGACCAGCAGCTCATTTTCGCCGATGTCGTCGGCATTGCGCGGGTCGTCCTTACCGGCGTCGCCGGTGTCGCGGCCAAAGTAGTCGGGGTCTGCGTTCTCACCCTCGACCAGCTCCTTCTGGGTGTCGGTCAGGGCATCCCAGGCAGCCTTGGCGGCCTCGCACTGGGCATCGGTGTCGGCGCTGCGCTCCTGCACGTAGATGGCGTCGATCAAATCGGCGCAGTTCTTAGCGGCCACTTCGTCTGCATCTCCCTCGTCTGCGGTCTTTTCTGCATCTTCTGCGGTGCTTTCGTCGGCGACGGTGCTCGCGGCAGCGCTGTCAGTGCTCGCGGCGGTGCTGCCGCAGCCGACCAGCAGGGCGGCGGACAGTGCTGCGGCCATGGCGACGGCGGCAGCTTTCTTGTAGGTGATCCTTCTCATGTGTTCTTGCTTCCTTTCCTTATTTAAAGCTGGGAGACAGTACGGGAGAGAACAGCAGGGCACACGGAAATTGACCCCGTAAAAAACGAGGTCTTTTGCGTGCAGAATGGCAACACAAAAGACCCCGTATTTTAAGCAGGTGCTTTGCGGTACAACCAATTCCTCGTGATCTGGGGCGGTACGCCCCCGTACCCGGCAGCAGGCAGGTTTCCTGGCTGAAAGCTCAACGCCTGCCGCCGCCTTCCCGGGTCAAAACCCAGTGACCGGTGCAAATGCACCCTGGCGGCAGGCTCCCTTATCACAGTGACGAGATCGTGCGGGATTTGCACCCGCTTCCCTTTTACCCTTTCCCATGCGCCGAACGGCGGCATAAAAAGGCACCTGCTGTCGTATTCAGTTTTACGGTGTAAAGTATAACACAATGCAGCGAGAAACGCAAGAGTGCGTCGGTTTCAATTTTGCCTTTATACGCTTTATACGATTGTGAACTGGCACGCCCGCATGGCGTCCAGCGCCGTTTGGTGGGACTGGGGCGTGACCCCGGCGCAGCAGTCGGACAGGATTTCGATTTCCGTCTCCGGGAAGGCCGCGCGCAGCACCATGGCGTTGCTGATGACACAGATGTCGGTGCAGTAGCCGTAGATGACGATCTTTTCAATGTCGTCCACGGCCTTGTTGTGGGCCATCAGCTCGTCGAGGATCTCGCTCGGCAGCATATAGCTGCCGAAGGTGGGCTTGTTGACGATGTGGCAGACCTCGGGCTCGGTACCGTCCAGCGCGTTCTCCAGCTCGGGCGCAAAGTTCCAGCCGTCCTCGCCCTCGATGCAGTGCTCCACAGGCAGGTGGCGTCCCTCCCGCGTGGCAAGGTAGTTGTCGGGGTGGGTGTCCCGCGTCAGGAACAGCCAGTGCCCGGCCCGGGCATGGGCCTTAACGGTCTCGGCCAGGTGGGCCACATTGGCCTGTGCCTGGGGGTTCGCCAGCGCACCCGTGATAAAGTCCTTTTGTACGTCCACAACAATATCCAGAATCATAGCGACAGCTCCTGTTTTTATGGTTTGCTACCAGTATACCGCAGACGGTGCGCGGTGTAAAGTGCGCGTTTCTCTGGCCGCAGGGGTGCGGATGTGGTATAATGGAAGAAAAAGTTCAGGAGGCCCTTCATGACTCCGCGTGAAGCGTTAAAACGATATTTCGGCTACGACTCCTTCCGCCCCGGGCAGGAGGAAATCGTCAGCGCCCTTCTGGCCGGACGGGACGCGCTGGCCATCATGCCCACCGGCGCGGGCAAGTCGCTCTGCTATCAGGTCCCTGCCCTGCTGCTGCCGGGGCTGACGCTCGTCATCTCGCCGCTGATCTCGCTGATGCAGGACCAGGTCAAGGGGCTGAACGCAGCGGGCATCCATGCGGCATTTATCAACTCGTCGCTGAGCGAGACACAGATCGCCCGCGCACTGGACCTGGCCGCCGAGGGCAGCTACAAGCTCGTCTACGTCGCGCCCGAACGCCTGGAAAGCCCGGTGTTCCGCAGCTTTGCCGCGGGGGCAGACATCTCGATGGTCACGGTGGATGAGGCGCACTGCATTAGTCAGTGGGGACAGGATTTCCGCCCGAGCTACTTAAAGATCCTCGATTTCATCGACAGTCTGCCCCGCCGCCCCATCGTGTCGGCGTTCACGGCCACGGCCACGCGGGAGGTCAAGGACGACATTGTCTGCACGCTGCGGCTCCACGACCCAAAGGTGCTTGTGACTGGCTTTGACCGGCCCAACCTCTACTTTCAGGTTGAGCGCACCCGCCGCAAGGACGATTTTGTCATCCAATATCTGCGCGATCACCCCGGCGAGAGCGGCATCATCTACTGTGCCACCCGCAAGAATGTGGATAAGCTGCAGGAGCTTCTGACCGAATACGGCTTTGCGGCCACAAAGTACCACGCGGGCCTGTCCGCCGAAGCACGCCGCAAAAATCAGAATGACTTCATCTACGACACCGCGCCGGTCATTGTAGCGACGAACGCCTTTGGCATGGGCATTGACAAGTCCAACGTGCGGTTCGTGCTGCACTACAACATGCCCCAGAGCATGGAGAATTATTACCAGGAGGCGGGCCGTGCCGGGCGTGACGGGCTGCCGTCGCAGTGCGTGCTGCTTTTTTCGGCGCAGGACGTCATCATCAACAAATTTCTGCTGGACAAAAAGGATTTTGCCGAGATGGACGACGAGGAGGCCGACCTTTTGCGCCAGCGCGACCTGCAGCGCTTGCAGACGATGGAGCGCTACTGCCAGACGACAGAGTGCCTGCGCAACTACATTCTGGCCTATTTCGGCGAGCATCCCATCGCGCCATGCGGCAACTGCGGCAGCTGCAACAACGATTTTGACGAGGTCGATATGACCGACGCCGCCAAGTGGATGATCAACTGCGTGGCCGAGCTGCGCGGGCGGTACGGCAAAGCGATTTTGTTCGGCACTTTACAAGGCGCGAACCGTGCGCGCCTGCGGGAGCTGGGAGCCGAGCGCTTCAAGAGCTACGGCCGGATGAAGGACACCCCGCGCGAGACGCTGGAACGCCTGCTGGCCCAGCTGCTGGAGGATGGATATTTGGTGCAGAGCGACGACCAGTACGCCGTGCTGCATATCGGGGATATTGCCCCGCTGAAGGCCGGCGGGCAGGTGCTGGTCAAGCTGCCGCCGCAGCGTGAGCCGGAGCAGGCCCGCGCACCGAAGCCGAAGCGCTGCAGCCCGATGGACGCGCTGACGAGCGCCGGACTGGAGCTGTTCAATCAGCTGCGCCAGCTGCGGTTCGACACCGCCCAGCGCGAGGGACTGCCGCCCTACGTCGTGTTCGGCGACAAGTCGCTGGTGGATATGTGTCTGCGTGCGCCGCGCCGCGCGGAGGATATGCTGGGCATCTACGGCATGGGTGAGCGCAAGTATGAAAAGTACGGTGCCGCGTTCTTTGCGGTCATTGACGCCTACCGCGCCGACCACCCTGACGCCGTTTTGAGCCTGGACCCGCCCGCACCGGAGCCGGAAAAGCCGCTGCCGTCCGAGAAGAAGAAAAAGCCGCCGAAGGCCGAGCGCCCCGCGTTTTACCTGACGGCGGAGGACGCGCGCAGCTTCAACTATCAGGACAGCTATACCGGCGCGGAGCTGAAGGCCGCGCTGATCGAGGCCGCCGGTGACCCGGATGTGAAGGCACCGACCATCAAGGAGATCGACGAGTGGCTGCTGGCGCAGCGGCTCATCGGCATGGAGCGTCTGCCGACGAAGGGCTTTTACTACGTGCCGACCCCTGCCGGTGTGGACGCCGGTCTGCGCAGCGAGGACAAGGTCAGCGCCCGCGGCACGCCGTATTCAGTGCTGCTGTTTACGCCGGAGGCGCAGCGGATGGTGGTGGAGCACTTTATAAAACCGGACTAACCACAAACCGGCAGGTCCCTGCTTTCGCACACGGCCACGGCGGCATGTGGGCATGCCGCCCTACGTTCCACTTTCCCCGTTATACGTAGGGCGGGGTGCCCACACCCCGCCGCCAGTTCGCGGCATCTGCCGCTAATGAGTTTACGCGCTCTTTTCGTCAACCTGCCCGTTCTTTCGTCAATTCTTTGTCATATTCGTCGATTGCGGATTTTTTGACACGATGTTAAAATGTTAGCAGAGACCGTATACCAATTTATAAGGAGCACCCCATGGACAACGTGAAAATTCTCGAGGTCAAGCAGAGCATCTTTGCCTCCAACGACGAACAGGCCGCCGCGCTGCGGGCCGAGCTGAAGCAGGAAAAAATCTTTCTGCTGAATTTAATGAGCGCACCGGGGTCCGGCAAAACCACGACACTGCGCCGCACGATTGCTGCGCTGCAAAATGAGCTGCACATCGGCGTGATGGAGGCCGACATCGACTCCGACGTGGACGCCCGCGCCATTGCCGAGACCGGCGCCAAGGCCATTCAGCTGCACACCGGCGGCATGTGCCATCTGGACGCCGAGATGACCCGGCAGGGACTGGCCGGGCTGGGCACCGGGGGTCTCGATTTGGTGATTCTGGAAAACGTCGGCAACCTTGTCTGCCCTGCCGAGTTCGACACCGGCGCGGTGAAGAACGCGATGATTTTGTCGGTCCCCGAGGGTCACGACAAGCCGCTGAAATATCCGCTGATGTTCCAGGTCTGCGACGTCGTTCTTGTCAACAAGATCGACGTGCTGCCGTATTTTGACTTCGACATGGACAAATGCCGCGAGTATGTGGCCTTGCGCAACCCGAACGCAAGGGTCATCCCGATCTGCGCCCGGACGGGCGAGGGCATTGACGAATGGGCCGACTGGCTAAAAGAGCAGGTTAAGGCGTGGCAGGCGTAAATAATCCAGCCGCGTTGTAGGGGCCGCACATGTGCGGCCCGCGGCCTTGCCGCAATCGCCCGTCCGTCATTTACAACCGGGCCGGGCATGCCCGGCCCCTACTGTGCAAAAAACGGAGCAACGGCACAAAAAAGGAGCACACCATGAGCAAACCCACTGCGTTCCCGCTGGATGAGAGCAGGCTGCCCTTCGAGATTCCGAGGGACGAGCCGTACCGCGAGAAAATTGCCAGGCTGGGCCAGATGATCACGGACCGCATCCCGGCCAAAAAGGGCATTCTGACGAAGGATGACCCCGAATACTGGGGCTTGGCGTCCATCGTGACCGACGAGATGGCGGACGTTGCCTTAAAAATGAAGGTCCGCAAGCCCATGACCCTGCCCGAGCTGGTCAAGGCCACGGGCAAGCCTGCCGGGGAGCTGGAGCCGCTTTTGCAGCAGATGGCCGTCGTCGGTCTGCTGGAGTACAACTGGGAGAATCCCCGCCGCGAAAAGCAGTACATCCTGCCGATGTTCGTGCCCGGCAGCGCAGAGTTTTTCAACATGAACAAGCAGCAGATCGCCGACCACCCCGAGGTGACAGCCTTCTTTGAGCGGATGACGTTTCTGCCGCTGGAGCACATCACCGCCATGGTGCCCCCGGGCGGCGCAGGCATCGGTATGCACGTCATCCCGGTGGAAAAAGCCATCGAGACCGAGAACCGGTCCGCCGACATTGAGCACATCTCTCACTGGCTGAAAAAGTACGACGGCAAGTATGCCGCCGGTCCGTGCAGCTGCCGTATGTCCCGCGCCGCTATGGGCGAGGGCTGCGGCGACGACCCCGACGACTGGTGCATCGGCGTGGGCGACATGGCCGACTACCTCGTCGAGACCAACAAGGGGCATTACGTGACCTACGATGAGGTCATGCAGATCCTGCAGAAGGCCGAGGACAACGGCTTTGTGCACCAAATCACGAACATCGACGGCGAGAACAAAATTTTTGCCATCTGCAACTGCAACGTCAACGTCTGCAATGCGCTGCGCACAAGCCAGCTGTTCAACACGCCGAACATGAGCCGTTCGGCCTACGTGGCGCGTGTCGAGCCGGAGAACTGCGTGGCCTGCGGGCGCTGTGTGGAGTACTGCCCCGCGGGCGCGGTCAAGCTGGGCCAGAAGCTCTGCACGAAGGACGGCCCCATCACCTACCCGAAGCAGGAGCTGCCCGACGCCGTGAAGTGGGGCCCCGACAAGTGGGCCATCGACTACCGCGACAAGAACCGCATCAACTGCTATGACACCGGCACGGCCCCCTGCAAGACGGCCTGCCCCGCGCACATTGCCGTGCAGGGCTACCTGAAAATGGCCGCGCAGGGCCGCTACCGCGACGCGCTGGCGCTGATTAAAAAGGAAAACCCCTTCCCCGCCGTCTGCGGGCGCGTCTGCAACCGCCGGTGCGAGGACGCCTGCACCCGCGGCACCGTGGATCAGGCCGTTGCCATCGACGCCGTCAAGAAGTTCATTGCCGAGCAGGACCTGAACGCCGCGCACCGCTACGTGCCCGACGTTGTCCAGCCGTCGCTGCAGGGCCCGTGGCCGCAGAAGATCGCCATCATCGGCGGCGGCCCCGCGGGCCTGTCCTGCGCCTATTTTCTGGCAGTGCAGGGCTACAAGCCCACCGTGTTTGAGAAAAACGAGCGTCCCGGCGGCATGCTGCGCTACGGCATTCCTTCGTTCAAGCTCGAGAAAAACGTCATTGACGCCGAGATCGACATTCTGCGGGAGCTGGGCGTTGACATCCGCTGTGGTGTCGAGGTCGGCAAAGACGTCACGCTGGCCGAGCTGCGCCGACAGGGCTACCGGGCGTTCTATATCGCCATCGGCTGCCAGGGCGGGCGCCGGGCCGGTGTGCCCGGCGAGGACGCCGCGGGCATTGAGACCGCCGTCCACCTGCTGCGCACCGTCGGCGGTGATGAGAGCCGCAAAATGACCGGAAAGACCGTCGTCATCGGCGGCGGCAATGTTGCCATTGACGCGGCGCGCGTATCTCTGCGCTGCGGTTCCGACGGCGTGACGATGGTCTGTCTGGAGCCGCGGGACAAGATGCCAGCCTCGCCGGAGGAAATTGCCGAGGCCGAGGAGGAGGGCACCAAAATCACCTGCGGCTACGGCCCGAAGGAGTTCCTCTCCGAGAACGGCCATGTGACCGCCGTCGTGCTGAAAAAGTGCACCGGCCTTTACAACGCGGAGGGCCGTTTTGCGCCCACCTACGATGAAAACGATACCATCGCCCTGCCGTGCGACAACGTTGTTTTAAGCATCGGCCAGTGCATCGAGTGGGGCGATTTGCTGAACGGCGAGGCCGTGCAGCTGGGCCGCGGCCAGGGCGCTGTGGCCGACGCGCTGACCTACCAGACCGCCCAGCCGGACATTTTCGTCGGCGGCGACGTCTGCACCGGGCCGCGGTTTGCCATTGACGCGATCGCTGCGGGCAAACAGGGGGCAATTTCCATCCACCGCTTTGTGCAGCCCAACACAAGCCTGACGATTGGCCGCAACCGCCGCGACTTCCACGAGCTGGACAAGTCGAATCTGGCGCTGGGCGAGTATGACCGCGCACCGCGCCAGTCCGCCGCGCTGGATGCGGGCATTGACGCGCACCGTTCCTTCCGCGACGCGCACCTGACGCTGACCGAGGATCAGGTCAAAATCGAGACAGCGCGCTGTCTGGGCTGCGGTGCCAGCGTTGTGGACCCGAACAAGTGCATTGGCTGCGGCGTCTGCACGACAAAGTGCGAGTTTGATGCCATCCGCCTGCACCGCGACCTGCCCGAGTGCAGCAAGATGGTCAGGAGCGAGGACAAGTTCAAGGCCATTCTGCCCTACATGGCGAAGCGCGAGATCAAGATCCGCTTTGCCAAGAAGGAGAAGTAATGCACGAGCTTGGCATTGTATTCCACATCATCCGCACGGTGGAGGACGTGGCCCGGCAGAACGACGTGGCGCGCATCCGGCGCGTGACGCTGCAGCTGGGCGAGGTCTCCGGCGTGGTGGAGAGCTATCTGCAGGACTGCTGGAAGTGGGCGGCGGCGAAATCGGAGCTTTTGCCCGGCGCGGTGCTGACCGTGGAGACCATCCCCGCCGTGACCGTGTGCGAGGACTGCGGCCAACAGTACCCCACCGTGCAGTTTGGCCGCACCTGCCCCCACTGCCAGAGCCCGCGCACCCACCTTTTGCAGGGCCATGAGATGTTGATCAAGGAAATCGAGGCCGTGGAGACAGGCCCCACCGCCCCGGAAAGAGCGTGAAGCTGCATGAAATACAAAATTTTCCGCATTGAGGAACAGATGTACGGCTGCGAGGAGCCACCCGCCGACCAGCCGATTCTGGTTGACGTAGTGCTGGAAGGTGCTGACGGCACGCGGCGCGTGCTCCCCTACCCCGACGAAGCGCTGCGCCGCGGCGGGATGGAGGAAGGCGACAGCGTCGAATTGACCGACGGCATCCTTCGCAAGGTATAATTTTCCCAAAAACAAAAGGGGCTGTTGCGTGTGCAGCAGCCCCTTCAGCGTTTCAAAAACCTCCCTCTGCGAGACAGACTCCCCCGATACGGGGGAGGTGGCGCTTGCGCCAGAGGGGGAGCGGTGCCCCGCAGGGGCGGAGGGAGAGAACCTTGCCATAACCCGAAATATTTCGGGCAACCGTACAGTTCTCTCCCCCACCGCCTGCGGGCGGAGCCCCCTCGCAGAGGGGGCCAAGGGGGGTGAACGCCCCTTATGTTTTTTACAAAGGTTATTCTTCCGTAGAAATATCGCGGCCAAAGTATTTTTCGCTCAATACCTTCAGCGTGCCGTCGGCGCGCAGCTCGTCAATGGCGGCATCAATGGCCGTGCGCAGGGCGGCAGTCTCGTCGCCCTTGCGCATCGGGATGGCGATCTGGTTCGCATCGTCGGTCAGCACGGCGATCTTCACATTCGCGTCGGGGTGCTCCTTCGTGTAATCGTAGAAGGTCATCTCGGCGTTCAGCGTCGCGTCGATGCGCCCGCTCAGCAGCAGCTCAAACGTCTGGTTCAGGTCGTCAACGCCCGTCACCGTCGCGCCGTACTGCTCGGCCAGCTCGGCGTAGGTGCTGGAGATCGTGTTTGCGGTCTTTTTGCCCTTCAGGTCCTCCAGCGTGTTGATGCTGTCATCGTCGGCCTTGGTGATGACGGCGGTGCGGTTGAAGGCATAGGGCGTCGAGAAGTCGTATTTTTCGGCGCGTTCGGGGGTGATGTCCACGCCGTTGACCATGATGTCATAGCGGCCCGCGTCCAGACCGGCCAGCAGGCCGTCCCACTCGCCCTCGACAAACTGCGGCTCAACGCCCAGCTTCTTCGCGATCTCGGTGGCGACCTCGACGTCGTAGCCGACGAGGTTGTCGTCTTCATCGTGGTAGGTCCAGGGTGCCCATGTGCCCTCCATCGCAACCGTGATGGTACCCTTGGCCTGGATCTCGCTCAACAGGTCGCCGGACGCGGCCTCGGCGGTGCTCCCGGCGGCGGATTCCGCGGCGGGCGCGGTGGCGGCGGCACTGCTGCCGCAGGCGGTCAGGGCCAGCGCGGCGGTCAGGGTCAGGGCGGTCAGCTTGGTCAGGTTCTTCATTACAATAGGCTCCTTTGCTTGTAGGTCTGCAAAAATTCTTTGGTGCGGGGCTGCTGCGGGTCGTTGAAGAACGCCTCGGCAGTGTTCTGCTCCACAATGACGCCCTGCTCCATGAACACCACGCGGTTGGCCGCGTGGCGGGCAAAATCCATCTCGTGGGTCACGACCAGCATTGTGCGGCCTTCCCCGGCCAGGCTGCGCATGACGGCCAGCACCTCGCCGGTCAGCTCGGGGTCCAAAGCGGACGTAGGCTCGTCGAAATAGATGATCTCCGGATCGGCGGCCATGGCGCGGGCAATCGCCACGCGCTGCTGCTGCCCGCCGGAAAGCTGGCTGGGGTAGTAGTCGGCGCGGTCATCCATGCCGACCTTGACCAGCGCGGCGCGGGCGATCTCCTCGGCCCGGCGGCGCGGCATTTTGCGTGCGATGATAAGCCCCTCGGTCACGTTTTGCAGTGCGGTCTTGTTGGCAAACAGGTTGTAGCTTTGAAAGACAAACCCCGTGCGGCGGCGCAGGGCGTTGGCCTCGGCGTGGGTGACGCGGGCCAGGTCTACGCGCTGGTCGTCAAACAGCATCGTGCCGCCGTCGGACTTTTCCAAAAAGTTCAGGCAGCGCAGCATCGTTGTTTTTCCGCTTCCGCTGGGGCCTAAAATGGCGACGACGTCGCCCTTGTTCACGTCCAGATCGATGCTCTTGAGCACCTGCAAATCGCCAAAGGACTTGCGCAGATTTCTGATTTGCAGCATAGTTCAGCTCCTTTGCGCACCCTTGCTGTTGAGGTACCGCTCGCCGACGGCCTGCAGGCGGGTCAGCACGGTGCAGAACAGCAGGTAAACCAGACCGACCTCAATGTAGAGGGCCAGCGGCTCATAGGTGCGGGCCACAATGCGCTGGGTCGTCATGAACATTTCGGTCACGGTGATGTTGGCGGCCAGCGAGGTATCCTTGACCATGGCGATCAGCGTACTGGCCAGCGTGGGGAAGGCCGTGCGCAGCGCCTGCGGCAGGATGATGCGGCGGATGATCTGTAAGTAGCTCATGCCGACGCACTGCCCCGCCTCCATCTGGCCTTTGGGCACGGATTCCAGCGCGGCGCGGATGGTCTCGGCGCAGTACGCGCCCTCATTGATGGAAAAGACGAGCACCGCCGCGGGGAACGGCTCAATCAGGATGCCGACGCCGGGCAGGCCGTAGAACACAACGAACAGCTGCACCAGCACGGGCGTGCCGCGGATGACCCAGATATAAAACCGGGCCAGCCGCTGCAAAACGGGCACATGGGCAAACTGCACCAGCGCCACCGCCACCGCGATGATAAGCGCCAGCGTGAACGAGATGGCGGTCAGCGGGATGGTGACGGTCAGGCCGGGCAGCAATATTTTACCAAAGGAATCCACAAGGATTCCCCACAGGCGTTCGGACATGAGGCGGGACTCTCCTTTTTTGGTTGGGGTTGCGGGAATATTTCCCACTAAAACGGTATGCTATGAGATTGTAGCACACTTTGCCGGATTTTGCAAGAGTGGAATTTGAAGTGAAGTTTAAGGTGGGAGGAACGTGTCGAAACCCTCTTGTAGGGGCGAGCATTGCCCGCCCGTGCCCGTTTGCCTTGTATGAAAACTGTCCCGGAAATTGCGTTGCGGCGGTAAGCTAACGGGCGACCCATGGTCGCCCCTACGCACGCAATAAGGCAGGGATGCAATTTTTCGACAATCCGGCCTCCCTTGTCAAAGGGAGGCTTTTCCCCTGTGGGGTGAGGGTGGGAGGATTGCACGGAAGGTTTACTGTGGCCGCAAGCGGGCACGGCGGCCAGAGGGCTGGCCGCCCTACGTTCCCCTTTTTCGGTAGGATGTGGGGCGGGGTGCCCCCACCCCGCCGAAGTTGGCGGCAGGCAGAATGTTACGGGATTGGCAGACCGTAGGGGCGGATTCCATATCCGCCCGTGGGAGTGTTCGTAGTAGAAATGGAATTGAGTGAAACCACAGCAAAAGCACAAAAAATCCCACCGCCGGGTGGCGGTGGGACATGGGTTAATCAGACGACTTTATTTATCAGTGCTATTCAGAATCGGCGTGATGGTGGGCGTTGCATTGTCAAGCGTCACGCCCTTCTGGGTAGAACCCCAATTGCTGGTAACATTGTATGCAATAGAGTTCTTGCCATCAGAGTAAATAAGATTTTGGATCTTAATGCTCTTATAGTTAGTCCCGTTAGCCGCAGAAGTGACAGCTACATCAAATTTCCAGCTAGCACCGCTTTTCAGTTCCGCCAACTGGTTAATCTGACTTGCAAGTGCAGATTTAGATGTCTCAGTAACCGTAATCGTTCCATTGTCAGCAAGCTTAAGGTCACCAGTACCATAAGCTTCGGACACCGTAGCCTGAGCCGCAGTCAACACCATAGCACCTTCAGAAATCAGGGACTGTTCACGGGCCTTATCAATGTAGCCAGTCAGAGCAGGCACCAACATAGCAGCCAGAATTGCCAGGATGACCAGAACGACGATGAGCTCGACCAGGGTGAAGCCCTTCTTGTTCTTCATTTTGCGAATTTTCTCGAACATAATAAATTCCTCCACTAAATTCTATAAGGACTTCGTGCGTCCTTATTTGTGAAATTATAATATCACATAATCTGCCAAATTTCAACAACCTTATGTAAAAACAGCAAAAAACATTTTTTTGCTTCTATTTTCGATTTCCCACCGTTTTGCCTGTTGTATTCCAACAGCTTTGCCGTGGCTGCACCTCTGCCGCCGCGCAGAATTCTATACACATTACCGTCATTTTTAAAAATCAGCTGTGCCGCCGCGCCAAAAGCTGCGGCCAGGACTGCCGCAATTGAAACCGCACATATATTGCGTTTATTTTATCTGTGCTGTCTCTGTCGGTGCGGGCAGCAGAGCGCATCGCGTATGGATTTCAGCGTATATAGGCCAATTTTACAGGCGGGCAATTTTTGTGCTATTTTGCATTTTTCCGTGTCCTCTCTCCCCTGCCCGGCCATAGAGACGCTCCCTTTGTGAACATACCGCAAATTCCGGTGCAAAAGTGTGGTATACTGCAAGATTTTGTGCTATACTGGATAAAAAATCAACACAGCCGGGCCGCGCCCGGCACAAAAGGGGCCACACATGAAAAACACCACCGAGGAAAAACGCGAGGCCATCCCCAACAGCGTCAGCCGGATGCTGCTGGCGGGCATCGGCGTACTTTTGCAGGTTTTATGGATCTTCTGGCTTGCCCTCAAGCTGAACGACTACTCCACCGCCATTCAGGTATGCACGTCGGTACTGACATTTTTGATTACGCTGCGTATATATGGGCTGCATATCAACTCCGCGTATAAAATTTCGTGGATCATTCTGATTTTGCTGTTTCCCATCTTCGGTCTGACCATCTATCTGCTGTTTGGCCGCAGCGGGGCCGTCAGCGTCATGCGCCGCCGTTTTGGTGAAAATATGACGATGCTGCGCCGGTATCACACACCCATTTTGCAGCAGCGCCGCGCACTGCCCTACCCGGACCGCACCACCCGCAACCACGCCCGCTATTTGCAGGACCGCGCGGGCTATCCCGCCTATGACAACACAGATGTGACGTTCTACGGCGACACCTGCGAGGCGCTGGAGGCCCAGAAAACAGCCCTGCGCAGCGCGGAAAAGTTTATTTTCATGGAATACCACGCCATTGAGGACGCCTCCGCCTGGCAGGAGCTGGAGGATATTCTGGCCGAGCGCGCCGCCCACGGCGTGGAGGTGCGCGTATTTTACGACGACGTGGGCAGCATCGGGTTTATCAACAGCAAATTTGTCACAAAGCTGGCGGGGCGCGGCATACAGTGCCGCCGGTTCAACCCGGTCATCCCGATTTTGAACGTCTTTATGAACAATCGCGACCACCGCAAAATCACCGTTGTGGACGGGCGCGTCGGCTTTACCGGCGGTTACAATCTGGCGGAGGAGTACTTCAACCGCACCCACCCTTACGGCCAGTGGAAGGACAGCGGCATCCGGCTGGAGGGCGACGCCGTGCGCGGCCTGACGCTGATTTTCTTAGAGCTGTGGGGCGCAACGCAGAAGGCCGCCCCCGAGGTCGAGCGCTATCTGCCCGATGTGCCCTACACCGCGCGGGAGAATGCCGTGGTGCTGCCCTACGCGGACAATCCGCTGGACGACGAGGCCACCGGCGAGAACGTCTACCTGAACATGATCCGCAGTGCGAAGGACTACGTCTACATTACAACGCCCTACCTTATTTTAAGTGACGAGATGCAGCGCACACTGCGGCTGGCCGCGTCCAGCGGCGTTGATGTGCGGATCATCACGCCGGGCATCCCGGATAAAAAGCTGATCTTCTCGGTCACGCGCAGCTATTACGCCAGCCTTGCCAAGAGCGGCGTCCGCATTTATGAGTACGCGCCCGGGTTCATCCACGCGAAGCAATGCGTAGCCGACGGCACGGAAGCCGTTGTGGGTACGATCAATTTTGACTTCCGCAGCCTGTACCTGCACTTTGAGAACGCCTGCTGGTTCTGCGGCTGCAGCGCCGTGGCCGATGTGCGCCGCGATTTTGACGCGCTGTTCCCCGTCTGCCGCGAGGTCACGCAGGAGTACGCCGACACCCGCAGCCTGGCCGTGCGCGGCTGGGACTGCGTGCTGCGGCTGTTCAGCCCGCTGATGTGACGGGCTGTGCGCCGGGCGCGGCAAGTGGAATTTTCCCAAAGAAATCTGTACTATTCCACGTTGCAAACCGCCGCTGCGCGCCGTACAATAAAGACAAAATCATCCTGTGAGGTGCATACCAATGGAGCATATGGCATGGAAGGGCCGCATCAAGCCCGGCTGCAAAGCGGAATATCAGCGCCGCCACGCGGAGATCTGGCCCGAGATGGTCGAGGTGCTGAAGGCTGCGGGCATCTGCAACTACAGCATCTTCTACTGTAACGACGAGCTGTTCGGCTACTATGAGTGCGCGAAGGGCGTTGCCTACGCCGAGAAGGTGCAGGCCGAGAGCCCCGTTGTGGACCGCTGGAACGACTACATGAAGGACATTCTGGAGCTGGAAATGGACCCTGTGACCGGCGCCCAGCCCAAGCTGGAGCAGGTGTTCCGTCTGGATTAAACGCGCATAAGACAGCAAAGCCGCCCGTGTCAGGCTGACACGGGCGGCTTGTGTTTTTATGGGCAGGCATAGCGCAGGCGGTGCCGCCTTTAGGGTATTTACAACACGATGCGGAACGCGACGCGGTGCTCTCCTTCCCCGCTGACGCGGTAAGGCTTCTCCACATCGGTGCCCCAGCTGTCGATGCCGCCGACGCCGCGGGCTGCGCCCAGGATCGTCACGCTCGTGCGGCCCGTGGCGGGCAGTTCAGTGATGTGCTGGGCGGCCTCGATCTCCTGCGCAGTGTTGGGCAGTGCGCTGAAGGCAAACGGCGCGTCGGCCTGTTCAATCGTCAGCGCAGCCGCCGTCTGACCGCAGGCGTTGTGCTGCTCCAGCGTGAACTGACGGGTGCCCACATGCAGGCCGCAGTCCTGCGGGACGAGAGCCGGTTCAATGTGCGGCACCTCCTCATGGCAGCCAAAGACGCCGCCCTTGCAGCGATCCGGGTAGGTCTCGCCCGAAAGGCCGGTCCAGAGCGTGCGGGCCACGGGGGCAAACGTCTGGAATTTAACGCCGAAGCAGGGCAGCTCGGGCGCACCGGGCACGCCATGATAGACGGCCTCGACCAGCAGCGTGCCCTGCGGCTCCACGGTGTAGGTCAGCTCGGCCTTAGCGCCGGGCACGGTGGGCACGCCGTAGGTATAGCGCACCTGCACACCGTCGGCGGATTTCTGCAAGACCGCAAAGCCGAGGTTCTGCAGGTAGACATCCGCCGCCAGCCAGGCCGCCGCTTTCTGCGGGAAGCCGCAGCCGCGGTCATTGTCGGTGGCGGCGCGCCAGAACGCCGGGCGCGGGGCGCGCCAGAGCCACTCGCTGCCGTTGACGGTCAGCGACGACGGCCCGGCCTCGCCCGCGGAAAAGAGAATTTCAAACCCGTCGCCCCTGACGCCGAGGTTGCCGTCGCCCTCGGTCACGGTCAACGTGCCGGACTTGCGGGCGGCCTGTGCTTTGGCCGCGTCGCGGTCCGCCCGGGCAGCGGCTGCAGCGTTGCGGGCATCGTGGGCGGCGCGGCGGGCGGGGGTGTCGTACCAGTAGCGCACGTCCTGCATGGCGGGCTTCTCGGCACCGTCGGCGTAGACAATGCCGTTGCCGCTGAAGTTGTAATCGGTGTTGCGGTCCGCAAAGTCGCCGCCGTAGCCCAGCACGCTGCGGCCAAGCGCGTCGGTGTGCCGGAGCGCCTGGTCCATGTAGTCCCAGATGAAGCCGCCCTGGTACTGGTCGAACTCGTCGGCCAAGCGCACATAGCTCTCCATGCCGCCCAGCGAGTTGCCCATATCGTGCATGTACTCGCAGAGAATGAAGGGCTTCTTCGGGTGGGATTCGAGATACTCGCGAATTTCCCACGGCTTGGCGTACATCCGGCTTTCCATGTCGCTGATGGCGTCAAACGCTCGGCAGTGGAACACACCCTCATAATGCACGAGGCGGCCCGGGTCGTGGTCGTGGAAGAACTGCGACATGGCGAGAATATCCTCGCCCGCGTAGCTCTCATTGCCGCAGGACCAGATCAGGACGGCGGCGTGGTTCTTGTCGCGTTCAAACATGCTGCGGGCGCGGTCCACGACGCAGTCCTTCCACTCGGGCAGGCTGCCGGGCACGTTCCAGCTCGGCTCCACCGCGCCGAGCTTCTGCCAGCTGCCGTGGCTTTCGAGGTTCGTCTCGTCGATCATGTAGATGCCGTTCCGGTCACACAGGTCGTACCACAGGCTTTGGTCGGGGTAGTGGCAGGTGCGCACGGCGTTGATGTTGTTCTTTTTGAACACGGCCATGGCGGCGTGCATGTCGTCAGCGCCGATGGCGCGGCCCCTGTCGGCGTTCCACTCGTGGCGGTTGACGCCGTTGAACACGACCCGTTCCCCGTTCAGGCACATGACGCCGTTTATCATCTCAAAACGGCGGAAGCCGATGTCGTAGGGCACGACCTCCTGCAAAACGCCGTCGGCATCGCGCAGGGTCAGTACGGCGTGGTAGAGCACCGGCGCTGCATGGCTCCACGGCTGGATGCCCTCGATTTCAATCGTATCGCCCGCGGCGGGGCCCTCGTAGACGGCATAGCCCTCGGGGTCGGTCACGACGAGGGCAACCGACGCGCCGTCGGTCTCGCCGTCCAGCTTGACGAGGGGCGTCAGCAGGCCGGTGGTGTTGTCGGCGGCAAGGTCGGCCTTGAGCCAGATGTCGTTGATGTGGACCCTGGGCTTTGCGTACAGGTAGACCGAGCGGAAGATGCCCGAGAAGCGGAAGAAGTCCTGATCCTCGATCCAGGCGGCGCTGCTGCGCTTGTAGACCTCGACGCAGAGGCGGTTGTTCTCATCCCGAATATACGGTGTCAGGTCAAATTCAGACGGGGTGAAGCTGTCCTCGGCATAGCCGACGAACTGGCCGTTGCACCACAGGTACATGGCCTGCTCCACCCCCTGAAAGCTGACGCAGACGCGCTGGCCGCGCAGGGACTCGTCCAGATCAAACTCTTTGACATAGCTGCCCACGGGGTCATCGTTCCAATCGACCTGCGGCGGGCGCAGGCAGCTGCGGCCATCCCACGGGTAGAGGGTGTTGGTGTACTGCAGCTGACCGTAGCCCTGCAGCTCGATGTGCCCGGGCACGCGGATCGTACCGAAGCCGGACAGGTCGGCGTCCGGCTGCCAGAAATCCGCCGGGCGGGCGGCAGGGTTGGCGCTCCACGCAAAGCGCCAAGCGCCGTCCAGTGACTGGCGCAGCGATGTCAGGCCGCTTTCGGCCTCGTCCAAGGTGCGGCAGCAGAGATGGTCAGAGTGTGCGTCCAGCCGGTTCACGGCAAAGACGGTGGGGTCACTCAGCCAGCGAAGTTCAGGGGTCATAGGGATCTCTCCTTTACACAATCAGGTTCTTACCGTCATTCTGCCACAGGGCGCGCGGGGTGTCAATGGAAAGTTTCACGCAGATATTTTCCGTATTTTTTGCATCTTTACGGGAATTGTGCTGTGTTTAACACTGCGCGGCAGGATTTTTGGAGTTTTTCCGTTTTGTATGGTGGCAGATTGTACGCTGCAGCACCAGATATAGCGGTGGCGGCAGGATTTTTGCGGGGTGGGTTGTTATAGTCGGCACACCTGGGGCGGCGTTTTGGGGTCATACTTCTTCTGTCTCCGCCTCCGCGGCGGCGCGCAGACGCTTCCGCACAGGGCGCAGGGTCTCGGGCAGAGCCTCGTCGGGCAGGTCGCTGATGCCCTCGGTGCTGCCGCGGGCGGCGGCGGTCTCATAGAACCAGCACTTGTAGTCCAGGGTGTCCATCGTCTGCTGCAATTCAGCCATGCGGGTCTCGAGCACGGTGCGCTGCTTGCGGAACAGCTCCAGCCGCCGGGCAATGGTCTCATCGCCCTGCATGGCCAGTTCTATGTATTCGCGGATGTCCTTGAGGGACATGCCGGTCTTTTTCAGGCACTCGATGATGCGCAGCCACTCGAAGTCCTTCTCCGTAAAAACGCGGATGCCGCCGGACGAGCGCCCGACGAAGGGAAGCAGCCCTTCCTTATCGTAATAGCGGATCGTCGATGCGGGCACACCCATCCGCCGCGCCATCTCCCCCACTGTATAGGCCATGTGTTTTCCTCCTATGACTTAAACCCGGGTTTAACCTGTGTATCAGTATAGGACAAAAGGGCGGTGTTGTCAAGGCAGGCGACCAATGATCGCCCCAGACTGTCGAAAAAGGTACGTTCACTCCTTGGCCCCCTCTGCGAGGGGGCTCCGCCCGCAGGCGGTGGGGGAGAGAACTGTACGGCTTCCCGAAATATTTCGGGCTATGGCAAGGTTCTCTCCCTCCGCCCCTTCGGGGCACCTCCCTCGCAGAGGGAGGTTTTTCGACAAGCTGCGCTTTTCTTTTATAGGGAAGGCTTTTTCTATTTTTTATTGACAAACGCGCGGTTTGTTTCTATCATGTTCATATAAGTAAGGGAGGGGCTGCTACTATGCTGACCTATAATATGGACGTGGAGGAACGCAGCACCTGGCTGCGCGCCACCCCCGGCGCGGCGGCGCTGGCACAGCCGTTTTACTGCACCGAGGCCGGCAACTTTTATGGCCGCGCCCATTTTGCCACGGCCCGCACCGATAAGGAAAGCTATCTGCTGTTTTATACGCTGTCCGGCTCCGGTCTGATCGAGCAAAACGACCAGCGTGTGGAGCTGCCCGCCGGCAGCGCCCTGCTGTTGAACTGCCGCGTCCCGCAAAGCTACTGCACTGCCCCCGGGCAGGACCACTGGCACCACTACTGGGCGCATCTGGACGGCGCGGGCGTCGCCAATCTGGCCGAGGTACTGCAGCCGCAGGGGCGGCTGTCCCCCGTTACGGTCAGTCGGCTGGAGATGCAGCCGCTGTTTGAGTCACTGGCCGCCGAGTGGGAGCACGGCGCTGCCGCACAGATCGAGATCTGCTTGGCCCTGCACCGGATGCTGGCCCTGATGGCCCGCCAGCTGCTGGCCGGGGACGAGAGCCGCTCCAATCGCACCTTGATCGAACAGGCCGCCGAGTACATCCGCCAGCACTATGCCGAGCCGCTGTCGCTGGACAGCCTGCTGGCCCAGACGCCGGTGAGCAAGAGCTGGTTCCTGCGGCTGTTCCGCCAGTACATGGGCACGACGCCCTACAATTTTTTGCTGTCCACGCGGATCACACGCGCCAAGGAGCTGCTGGTGCTGACGGATTTCTCCGTCTGCGAGATCGCGCACCAGGTCGGCTTTGGGGATGAAAGCAACTTCTCGACCCGCTTTACCGCCATGGTGGGCCAAAGCCCCCAGCAGTACCGCAAAAGTGCAATGAAGCCCGCGGAAAACTGAATAATGGGAAAGAAGGCATTTGTATGTTGAAAACCGAACGCATGGACCGTGTCCGTGCTGCCCTGCGCGCGCAGGGACTGACGCAGATGATCGTCTGCGACCCCAAGAGCGTGTGGTATCTGACCGGCGTCGCCGTGGAGCCCTATGAGCGTCTGCTGGCGCTCTACCTGCCCACCGAGGGCGAGCCGGTGCTGTTTTTGAACAGACTGTTCAATGTGCCCGAGCCGCCGTGCAGGACCGTCTGGCACACCGACACGGACAAGCCCGTGGCGCAGATTGCCGAGGTCGTGGACGCGGGCAGGCCGCTGGGCATTGACAAGGAGTGGCCCGCTAAGTTTCTGATTCCGCTGATGGAGACCCACCCCGGTATGCAGGTCGTGCTGTCCAGCGACTGCGTGGACGACTGCCGCGCCTGCAAGGACGCCGAGGAGCAGGCCCTCATGCGCGAGGCGTCCCGCATCAACGACGCGGTAAACGAGGCCGCGAAGCACTATATAAAGGCCGGCATGACCGAACGCGAGGTTGCCGAGTTTATCGACGCGCAGTTCCGTGCCCACGGCTGCGAGGGGCCGAGCTTTACGACGATCGTCTCCTTTGGTGCCAACGCCGCCGACCCGCACCACGAGCCGGACGACACCGTGTTAAAAGAGGGCGACTGCGTGCTGTTTGACATGGGCTGCGTGAAGAGCCGCTATTGCAGCGACATGACCCGCACCTGGTTCTGCGGCCAGCCCACTGAAAAGCAGGCCGCCGTGCACGATCTGGTGCGCCGCGCGAATGAGGCTGCCGAGGCGCTCATCAAGCCCGGCGTGCGCCTGTGTGAGCTGGACGCCGCCGCGCGCGACCTGATTACGGAAGCGGGCTACGGCGCGTATTTCAACCACCGTCTGGGGCATTTCATCGGCCAGACCGACCACGAGAAGGGCGACGTCAGCAGCGCGAACACCGCTGTAGCCAGACCCGGCATGATCTTTTCGATTGAGCCGGGCGTCTACCTGCCCGGCGAGTTCGGCGTCCGCGTGGAGGACCTCGTCCTGGTGACCGAGACCGGCTGCGAGGTGCTGAACAGGAACGATAAGCATTGGGATGTGGTGGGGAAATAACTGCCGCCATCCCTGCCTCCCCTTGAGGGGAGGTGGCCCCGCAGGGCCGGAAGGGTGGCTGGCAGCCGACCTATAAAAAGGTTGCTGCGGCCCACCCCTCACCGCCTGCGGGCGGAGCTCCCCTCAAGGGGAGCCTAAAGAATTTCAGAGAGGTGTACGATTGAAAAAACATCTGTTCCGTATCATTGCCATCCTGTCCGCCGCGGTCCTGCTGGCGGGCTGCGCGGCGTCGCGGCTGCGGCTGGGGGCTGCGGCGGCGGGCGGCGTGTACAATGCGTTTGGTACCGCCATGGCCGCCCAGAACAGCACCATCGAGGTCAAACAGACCGCCGGGTCCGCCGCCAACCTGCGGCTGCTGGCGGGCGGCTATTTACAGCTGGCCGTTGCCCAGTCCGACATGGCGCAGGATGCCTACGACGGCAGCGGCGTCTTTGCCCACGAGAGCACCGAGCGCAGCTTCAGCGCCGTGGCCGCCCTGTATGAGGAGGCCGTGCAGGTCGTTGTCCGGGCCGACTCCGGCATTACGACGCTGGAGGAGCTGCAGGGCTGCACGCTCAGCGTCGGCGAGGAGGAATCCGGCACCGAGCAGAACGCCTGGCAGGTGTTGGCCGCCTGCGGCCTGAACAACCGCCTGGTGCACACTGTAAACCTGAACTACACCGACGCTGCCGCCCGGCTGGCCGACGGCACGATCGACGCGATGTTCGTCACCGCCGGTCTGCACGCCGACGCGCTGGAGCAGCTGGCCAAGACCTGCGCCATCCGTCTGCTCTCCGTCGACGGGGGTGTCGGTGCGCGGCTGCTGGCGGCTTACCCGGCCTACCGCGCCTGCGTTATCCCCGCCGGGACCTACGCCGGTCAGGGTGAGGACGTCTGGACCGTCAGCGTGCAGGCGCTTCTGCTGGCGTCGAACGCGCTGTCCGACGAGACCGTCCAAAGGCTGACTGCCCGGTATTTTGACAGCGTGGACGCCGTGGCCGCGGCCGTGCCGGTGCCGCTGGTGACCGACCCCGCCGTGGCCGCCGCGCAGAGCGTTATCCCCTACCACACCGGGGCCGCTGCGTACTACACCGCGCAGGGCATCACTCCCGCAGGGCCGGAGACGGACGCGTCCACTGAACAGGAGGCCGCCGCATGATCATCTCACTGGATATGTACCAGACGCTGTTTGCGGCGGTCTGCGTGCTGATGCTGGGCCGCTTTTTGAAGGCGCGCATCGACTTTCTGGAAAAATTCTGCATTCCCGCGCCGGTCATCGGCGGCGTGCTGTTTGCCGTTTTCACCTGTCTCTGCTATGTGACCGGCATTGCCGAGTTTGAATTTGACGACATTTTAAAGGAAGTCTGCATGGTGTTCTTCTTCACCTCGGTAGGCTTTCAGGCCAACCTCAAGGTGCTGAAAAGTGGCGGCAAATCGCTGATCATCTTCTTGGGGCTGGTCGTTGCGCTGATTTTGTGCCAGAACTTCCTCGCCGTCGGGCTGGCGGATCTGCTGGGCATCTCGCCGATGATCGGTCTGTGCACCGGTTCCATCCCGATGGTCGGCGGCCACGGCACGGCAGGCGCGTTCGGCCCCGTGCTCGAGGACTTCGGCGTTGCGGGCGCGACCACGCTCTGCACGGCGGCGGCCACCTACGGCCTGATTGCGGGCAGCGTCATGGGCGGCCCGACGGGCCGTCTGCTCATTGAGCGCCGCAAGCTGCTGGACACCGTTGTGCCCGAGGACGACAGCCTGCTGGTGGAGGAAGAAATCAAGCACGAGCGCCACACCAGCATGTACCCGGCTGCTGTGTTCCAGCTGATTATCGCCATCGGCATCGGCACGTTCATCTCCAAGGCGCTGGCCATGACCGGGCTGACGTTCCCCATTTATATCGGCGCGATGATCGCCGCGGCGTGTATGCGCAACATCGGCGAATTCACCCACAAATTCACGACCCACATGGGCGAGATCAACGACATCGGCGGCATCAGCCTGTCGCTGTTCCTGGGCATTGCCATGATCACGCTGAAGCTGTGGCAGCTGGCCGCGCTGGCGCTGCCGCTCATCATCCTGCTGGCGGGCCAGACGCTGCTGATTTTCCTGTTCACCTACTTTGTGATTTTCAACATCATGGGCCGCGACTATGACGCTGCGGTCATTGCAGCGGGCGTCTGCGGCTTTGGCATGGGCGCGACGCCCAACGCCATGGCCAACATGCAGGCCCTGTGCGAAAAGTATGCCCCGTCGGTCAAGGCGTATCTGCTGATCCCGCTGGTAGGCAGTCTGTTTGCGGACTTCCTCAACAGTCTGGTCATTACCTTCTTTATCAACTTTATCTAATTGGGAGGTCCTTCTGATGTTCCGCAAGCTGCGCGAGGCGCTGAAAAAGCAGCGCTACCGTGTCCACAGTGACGATGTTGCCCTGCCCGAGGTCCACACCGGCCAGATTGCCCACAGCGACGCCCCCGAGACCCCGGAGAAGCACAAGTCCATCAACTATGAAAACGTCGCCATCCCGGAGGTTCATATTCCAAAGAAGAAGCCCTGAAGCCTTCTCCCCCTGGGGGAGAAGGTGGCCCCGCAGGGCCGGATGAGGGGAGAGCTTGCCGCGGTTGCCCGCAAACGGGTTGCCACAGAGGGTTCGGCCCTCATCAGTCACCTTCGGTGACAGCTTCCCCCGATGGGGAAGCCTTTTTATACAGCAAAACGCCCCTGACCGTTCGGTCAGGGGCGTTTTGCCCGTAATGTTAGTCGAGGAAGTTCTCGTTGAGGGTGACACCGAAGTCGTGGGCGATGGCGCGCAGGTCATCGTCGGTGATGGTCTGGCGGATCAGGCCGCCGCCCATGGACAGGACCTTGACGTAGATCTCGGCACTCTTTTCAATCGTGTGGGCGAGGCCGAAGGTGATGTCAAAGTCAGGGCCGGAGGCAAACAGGCCGTGCTGTGCCCAGATAGCGGCCTGATAGGTTTTCATCTTCTCGGAGGTTGCCATGGCGATGTCCGCGCCGCCCGGGACCATCCAGGGGCAGACGCCGACGCCCTCGGGGAAAACGACGGGGCACTCGGTAGCGCTCTGCCACAGGGCGCGGGAGAAGTCACGGTCCGTCAGCGGCAGGATGTAGGTCAGCGCAATGACGTTGGTGGCGTGGCAGTGATAAATAACGCGGTTCGCGCCGTTGGTAGCGGCCTTGCGGACGCTGTGGTTCATGAAATGGCTGGGGAACTCGGACGTCGGGCGTGCGCCGTCGGCCAGACCCCAGACGATGCGCCAGCTGTCGCCCTTATCGTTAATCTCCACAATGCCGATGCTGTGGATCGGGTCAGGCTCGACGTTGCGGAAGAACTTGCCGGAGCCGGTGGTGATGAAGTACTCACCGGCCAGATTATCGGCCTGCACGCCCATGTTGACCCACTCGCGCGGCTCGGCATCGAAGTAGGGACGGCAGGCGGCGACGTCCTCCCCGGTCATGCGGTAGGTCAGGTTGCCGCCGTTGCGCTCGTGCCAGCCCTGCAGCCAGCCATCGTTGCACATGCGGATAAAGCCCTTGACGCAGGGAATTTCATAAATCGTAGACATAATTTCTGCTCCTTTATATCGTTGTGTTGGCTTCCCCCTCCGGGGGAAACTGTCAGCGGCCCCGACCACTGACTGATGAGGGCAAAGCTGCCGACAGCAGCCCGTTACCGGGCAATTGCCGCAAGGCCGCCCCTCATCCGGCCTCGGGCGGGGCCTCGGCCACCTTCCCCCAAGGGGGAAGGCATCCCGAAATCAGCGCGTAATCACATCCACCGGCACGTTGAAGATCTCGGCAACCTTCAAAATCGTGTCGATGTGGTGGCCGATGGCGGCGGCCATGTGGTGGGTGGGGCCGGCCTCGCTCCAGCGGTTGACGAACTCGCGGGCACCGCAGCTGAAGCGGGTGCGCATGTTCGTGTCACCGAAGGTGAAGATCGGGCCGGGCTCGTTGACGCCCTCGGCCACGACAAACTTGAAGTGGCCGTCCTTGTCCTGCGTGATGGCCAGATAGGTCACATCGCCCACCGGCGGGTAGAACTGGGTCAGGTAGCCGCCGCCGGTCTTGCCGTGGAACACGGGCACGATCTTCATGGTCGGCTTTCTGGCCGTGGAGATGTCGGCGTCGCCGGAGCCGGAGTGGCCGATGATGCAGATGTCCTCATTGAAGTCGATGGAGTACATCTCGCTCAGCTGGCCGCAGCCCGCAATGGTCTTGAGGATGGACATGGCCATCGCGACCTTGATGTCGCCCTCGACGGCGCAGGCCGTGCCCTGCTTGATGAGCATCGAGAACGCGGGGATCAGCATCGAGTCCAGCTTACCGGCCACGCCCTTGGCGAAGCCGTCGTAGTGGCTGGCGACGAAGGCGATCTTCTCGTCCCTGACCCACTGCTCAAATGCGACAACGTAGCGGGCCATATCCCAGACCTTCTCCACCGTGCCGCCGCCCTCAATATCGAAGGTGTCCAGAATGTCCTGCGCCTTGGCGCGGATGGCGTCCTCGTCGGTGATGTTGTCGGCGATGGCCCACATCTTCTCCCAGTCAAACTGCTTGGTGTAGAGCCACATACGGTTGTACAGGTTCGTCTCGTCGATGTACAGATCCATCATGCCGGGGTACGGGCGGCCGATCTGCGCAAGGTTCGTATCACGGAAGCGGCGGCGCACCTGCGCGGCCTTGCACCAGTCGTTGATTTCGGCCTGCACGGCGGGGTCACCGCCCTCGACAACGCCGGTGATGACCGCGTGGCGCTTACCGGCGCGCTCCAGGTCAGCGACCATCTCGCCGACAGCGCCGCAGGCGTACAGCTCACCCAGCCAGGTGGGGGTGTCGGTGTTGGCGTAGTCGGGGGCCTTCTTCTTCTGCACGTTGACGAGGACGACGGGCACGTCGAGGTCGCGCACGGCGGGCAGCATATTGTAAGAGGTAGCGTAGGTCAGCAGCTGCAGAATGACAAGGTCAACGTCGGCGGTGCGGAACTTATCGCCCGCGGCCATGGACTGCTCCTTGGTGGTGACGATGCCGCCGTCGATGACCTCGGCGGTGTCGGGCAGCGTCTTTTTGAAGGCGGCGTACTGGCCCTCAAACTCGGGGACCAGCGTGGGGAACTGCGGCAGGTAAGCGCCCAGCGCAATGGCGAACACGCCAACGCGGGCTTTGGTTTCGACTAACATGGTGGGACCTCCTGTATATGGATTTGTTGTGATGTGCGTGTAGGGGAGGGATTTATCCCTCCCGGGAAGTATACGGTGTCGGGCGCGGGCACGGGAGGGTCAAGACCCTCCCCTACAAACCGGGGTGAACGGCAGGCTGGCGGCGGCATGAGGGCATGCCGCCCTACGGTTGGATGTAGGGCGGGGTGCCCCCACCCCGCCGGGTCGTTTACTCCGGCTGATACTCTTTAATTTCAAAGCTGCGCCGGATGGCGGCGCGGGCCTCGGCCAGGTCGGCAAAATCGCCGCTGTGGATGAACTGCACCATCAGGTTGCCCAGCGCTGTGCCCTCGGTGGGGCCTGCAAACACGGTCAGGCCGGTGGCGCTGGCGGTCTGCTGGTTCAGGTAGCCGTCCTGGCTGCCGCCGCCGACGATGTTCAGGCTTGTGTAGGTCTTGCCGGTCAGGCTTTGCAAGGTCTCCACGGCGCGGCGATAGTCCTGCGTCAGGGAGTTGTAGACGCACTGCATGACCTCGCCGGTGGCGGCGGGCATAGGCTGGTGCGTGTCGGCGCAGGCGGCCCTGACTTCTTCGATCATGGAGGCAGGCGCTAAGAAGCGGTTGTCATCGGGGTCAACGCAGCTGGGGAAGTCGGCGGCCTCCTTCGCGGCGGCGATCAGCTCCGGGAAGCTCGGGAGGGTGCCGGTCTTTTCGCCAAGCTCACGGCGGACGGACTGGATCATCCACAGGCCCATGATGTTTTTCAGGTAACGGTAGCGGTATTCATAGCCGCCCTCGTTCGTAAAGTTGGCGGCGCAGCTGTCCGGGCCGGTGATGGCCACTGCGTTTTCCACGCCCAGCAGGCTCCATGTGCCGCTGGACAGGTAAGCGGCGTACTCATCCCGCGCGGGCACGGCGAGGAACGCCGAGCCGGTGTCGTGGGTCGCGGGCAGAATGACCTCGGCGTCAAAGCCGACAGCCTTCTGAATTTCCGGCGTCAGATGCCCCAGCACGGTCCCGGCGGTCTTGATGGGCTGGAAGATGCCGCGCGGCAGACCCAGCTTTTCGATCAGTGCATCGTCCCAGTCCCTGCTGTCCGCGCCCACCAGCGCCGTGGTACTTGCGTTCGTGTACTCATTGGCGGGCACGCCGCAGAGCAGGTAGTTCAGGTAATCGGGCACCATCAGGAACGTTTTGGCGGCGGCCAGCTGCTCCGGGTGTTCCTTTTTGAGCGCCATCAGCTGGTAGACCGTATTGAACGGCTGGTACTGGATGCCGGTGCGGGCGTAGTGGTCGGCAAAGGTCAGGCCGTATTCCTTTTCCAGCGCCTCGCGGATGCCCTCGGTGCGCTCGTCGCGGTAGGCGACAGCGTCGCCGATGCGCTTATTGTCCGCATCCAGCAGCACAAAATCGACGGCCCAGGTGTCGATGCCGATGGTCGCGGGGGCAAAACCTGCGTCGTGTGCAGCCTTCAGGCCGTTGACGACCTCTTGCGCGAGGGTGTCGATGTCCCAGCAGAGGTGGCCGTTCTCACGGTGGACGCCGTTTTCGAAGCGGTAGACCTCCTGCAGGGTGATTTTTCCGTTCTGCACGGTGCCTACGATGTGCCGCCCGCTGGACGCGCCGATGTCGACTGCCAGTGTACAGGTTTGCATAAGCTCTCTCCTTCTTTGCAAAATAACAGTGCTGCAGCATTTGCTTTTTGTCTGCATTATACGACACCCGGACCCGGCTTTCCATCCGCAAAAGAATTTGATTGTTTGGGAAAATTCCACACGCCCCTTTCCGCGTTCCCGGCGGTTTTGTCCGGGTCCCGTGCCGGAATGATCCGATTGACACGCCCCGTGCCGTCCCGTATAATAGACCCTGCAACCAATAAAGGAGATGTTACACTATGGCCACCGCGCACAAAAGCCGTGTGCTGGATATGACCCAGGGCGACCCGTTCCGCCTGGTGCTGCAATTTTCGATGCCGCTGTTCTGCTCCAACCTTTTGCAGCAGCTGTACAACCTGACCGACACTGCGCTGGCCGGGCACCTGCTGGGCTCCGCCGCGCTGGCGGAGATCGGCGCGACGGCGGCGCTGTACGGGCTTATCATGAACTTTGCCTTCGGCATGAACAACGGCCTGGCGCTGACGGTCAGCCGCTATTTTGGCGCGGGCGATGAAAGCGGGATACGCCGTGCCGTGGGCTGGATGGTCACGCTGTCGGCGGCGGTGTCGCTGGTGCTGACGGGGTGCTCCCTGCTGGGCCGCGACGCGCTGCTGACCGTTTTGCAGGTCCCGGCACAGGCATGGGGCGGCGCGTCCGCCTACCTGACCGTCATTCTGCTGGGCATCCCGCTGACGATGCTTTATAATATGGAGGCTGCGCTGCTGCGCGCCGTCGGCAACAGCGTGACGCCGCTGCTGTTCCTGCTGTTCAGCAGCGTGCTGAACGTCGGGCTGGACGCCGCGTTCATGGGGCCGCTGGGGCTGGGCGTGCGCGGCGCGGCCATTGCCACGGTGCTGGCGCAGGGCATCAGCGCCGTGCTGGGCGTTGTGTACATCCTGCGCGGCTACCCGGAGCTGCGCTTTACGCCCCGGCAGCTCGGGGCTGCCACGCGCCGCGCCGTGACCAGTATGTTCTGGGCGGGCCTGAGCATGGGGCTGATGAGCGCCATCTACAATCTGGGCAGCGTGGCGCTGCAAAGCAGCATCAACGCGCTGGGCAGCGTCTACATCACGGCGCAGACCGCTGCGCGCCGCCTGGCGGAGCTGTACTTTATCCCGGGCGGTGCGCTGGGCATCGGCGTGGCGACGTTCAGCAGCCAGAATCTGGGTGCGGGCCGCCGCAGCCGCATCTGGCAGAGCGTCAAGGCCGCGCTTGCGATCTATTTTGTGTGGTGGGTGTTTGTGATGGCGTTCACCTTCCTGCTGGGCGGGGCCGCCATCCGCGGCATCACGGGCAGCACGGACGAGGTCATTATCTCCAACGCGCTGCTGTACCTGAAAATCAGCGCACCGGTCATCCCGCCGATGGCCGTGCTGGTCATTCTGCGCAACATGCTGCAGGGCATCCGGCACACGGTAGAGCCGCTGCTGGCCAGCGGGCTGGAGCTTGTGGGCAAGGTGATCTTTGCCGTATGGCTCGTGCCGGTCCGGGGCTACCGCGCGGTCTGCTTTTGTGAGCCGACGACTTGGGTCGTATGCTTTGTGTTTATCCTGCTGGCGGTCTGGCGCTGCCGGGGCGATTTGCGCGACGCAGAAAAAATTTGAATTTTTTTGTAAAAAGGGCTTGCAATTTGGAAGTCGTTCTGCTATAATAATGTGCGTCGCCAAGAGGCGGCGCAATAAGCGCGGTTAGCTCAGCTGGTAGAGCATCTGCTTGACGTGCAGGAGGTCACAGGTTCGAGTCCTGTACCGCGCACCAAGAGTCTGTGACATCTAAGATGTCACAGACTCTTTTTTTGTTGTATCACCCAGAACCGGCAAGGCCGATGTCGAAAACGAAATCCGTAGGGGCGCATTCTATATGCGCCCGCGGAAGTTTATCCTGCCGCAAGCGGGCACGGGCGGATATGGAATCCGCCCCTACGTTTTTTGTGGCGGGCGGAGAGGGGCGCGTTTTTCCCTGTTGCGTGTGTAGGGGCGACCATTGGTCGCCCGCCAACTTACCGCCGCAACGCATTTTCCGGGACAGTTGTCTTGTAAGGCAAGCGGGCACGGGCGAGCGATGCTCGCCCCTACAAGAGTTTTCGCCAGTCTGGGCCCGAAATATTCCTGCCCGCCGCACGGTTCTCTCCCCCACCGCCTGCGGGCGGAGCCCCCTCGCAGAGGGGGCCAAGAGAGGGCGCGGTTTTGCCTATTGTGCGTGCAAGCGGATTTATTTCCGCTTTCGCCTTGTCAAAAACCATCTTATGTGGTATACTATTTCTCTACAAGTCCACAGGCAAACCCGGTGCAAACCGGCGACGCAAAGCTATAGGGGCCCATCGGGTCAGCCAGTTGCCAACAAGAAATTGTTGTTTTACTGCCGCCGGTAGCTTCGCGTCCTTTTGGGGGCAGGAGTTGACGAGGGTGAAAACACATCAATACACCGGCGGCACAAAGCAGGGCATCTATGACGCTCTGCTGTTTTCTGCTGCCCGCGGATATTGTTTAATACGGTCAGACAGCGCTTTCAGGTATGGGTCCGCCATGCCCTGAAGGCGTTTTTTCTGCGTCACAGCCTATATAGCAGACCGTCAAAAAACAAGGAGAAAAACCGGATGAAAAAGAAACCACTGCACAGAATTTCCTCCCTGCTTGCAGCCACGGTGCTGGGTCTGTTCCTGCTGACCGGCTGCGCCGGAAAAAGCACCGAGGCGGTGCAGGCACAGGAGGACGCCGACACCATTCAGGTCTATTTGTGGACCAACAGCCTCTACGAAAAGTACGCCCCCTACGTGCAGGCGCAGCTGCCGGACGTAAACATTGAGTTTATCGTGGGCAACAACGATCTGGACTTTTACAAATTCTTGCAGGAAAACGGCGGTCTGCCGGACATTATAACCTGCTGCCGCTTCTCCCTGCACGATGCGGCCCCCCTGAAGGACAGCCTGATGGACCTTGCCACCACCAACGAAGCAGGCGCTGTCTACAATACCTACCTCAACAGCTTTAAAAATGAGGACGGCAGTGTCAACTGGCTGCCCGTATGCGCAGACGCCCACGGCTTTGTGGTCAACCGCGGCCTTTTTGAGGAATACGGTATCCCTCTGCCCACCGATTACGCCAGCTTTGCCGCTGCCTGCAAAGCCTTTGACGAGGCGGGCATCCGCGGCTTTACCGCCGATTATCTGTACGACTACACCTGCATGGAAACGCTGCAGGGGCTTTCCGCCACCGAGCTTAAGAGCACGGAAGGGCGCAAATGGCGCACCGCCTACAGCGACCCCGCCGGCACCGCCCGTGTCGGGCTGGATGATACCGTCTGGCCGGGCGTCTTTGCGCGTATGGAGCAGTTCATCCGGGACACCGGTCTTACGGCGGCGGACTTAGAGCTGAATTACGACGCCGTGACCGGAATGTTCGGCAAGGGGGAGCTTGCCATGTACTTTGGCAGCTCCGCCGGCGTACAGATGTTCCGAGAGCAAGGCATCGACGCGACCTTTTTGCCGTTCTTCAACCAGAACGGCGAAAAATGGCTGATGACCACCCCCTACTTCCAGGTGGCGCTGAACCGCGACCTGGAGCAGGACGCCGCCCGGCGCGAAAAGGCAATGCAGGTCCTGCACGTCATGCTGTCGGAGGGGGCGCAGGAGCAGATCCTCGCGGACGGGCAGGATCTTTTGAGCTACAGCCAGAATGTCAGCTACCACCTGACCGACACCATGAAGGACGTGCGCTCGGTGGTGGAAGAAAACCACATGTTTATCCGCATCGCCTCCGACGATTTCTTTGCCATCTCCCAGGAGGTGGTTTCCAAGATGATCGCGGGCGAATATGACGCCGGGCAGGCCTACCGTGCGTTCAACGCCCGCCTTCTGACAGAGGAAACGCCCGACACAAGCGACGTTGTGCTGACCAGTGAAACCGCCTATTCCAACGTGTTTCACAAAAACGGCGGCAATGCGTCCTTCTCGGTCATGGCAAACACGCTGCGCGGGCTGTACGGCACCGACGTGCTGATAGCACCCGCCAGCAGCTTTACCGGCAGCGTGCTGCAGGCAGACTATACCCAGACAACGGCGCGCGCCATGATCATGCCCAACGGGCTTATGTCGTACCGGCGCACCATGACGGGTGCCGAGCTGAAGGACACCGTGCGCGCCTTTGTGGAAGGCTGCGAGGGCGGCTTTACCCCGTTCAACCGCGGTTCCCTGCCGGTGGTCAGCGGCATTGCCGTGCAGGTGCAGGAGAACGACGGCAGCTATACGCTGACCGGCATCACCCGCGGCGGCCAGCCGCTGCAGGATGACGACACCGTCACCGTGACCTGCTTGGCAACCGAAAAGCAGATGACACCGCTGCTGCAGGACGAAAGCCGCGCGTTTGAGCGCGGGGAGGCCACGGTCAGAAACGCCTGGAGCGAGGCACTTTCCGGCGGCAGCGTGACGCTGGCCGCGCCGGAAAGCTATATTACATTCGGGGGGGGGTAATGCGCTGTGGAAGAAACTAAGCATAAAATAAAAATGAAGCGGCATCCCCGGCGAAATTGGCAGGCTGCGGCGGCCTGCCTGCTGTCGATTGCGCTGCTTGTCTGCCTTAGCGCGCAGTACCTTTCGTTTGTGTCAAAAACCATCTATGCGGAAAGCACCCAGCATTTGGGAGAAGTCCTGCACAAATCCAACAATATGCTGAGCATGATCGTCAAGAAGAACACCTCCTACCTGCATGTGTGGAACGGCTTTCTGAGCAGCGACCCCGATGATGCCAGCACGCAGGCGTATCTGGAGTCAGCGCAGCAGCAGCTTGGCTTTGCCGAATTCTACTTTCTTTCTTACGACGGCAACTACATGACCCCCGGCGGGAAAACGGGCTACCTGGGCCTGCAGAGCAATCTGGACGAGCTGCTTTCCGACCAGAAGGACGTTGTGTTGAACACGGCCCTGCCCGGGCAGGACCCGATGCTGGTGTTCATCTGCCCCGAAACCAAGGGCATCTACCGCGGCTTTGCCTACGATGCCATTGCCATCAGCCACTACAACAATGTTGTGATGAAGACCGTGGACGATTCAGCTTTCGGCGGAGCGGCCAGCTCCTTTGTCATCTACCCGGACGGGCAGGTCGTGATCGAAAATATCTCAGAAGACTCGGAATCCATTTATAACTTTATAGCGATACTGCAAGAGTATTCCGACCTTACCGAGGCGCAGATACAGGAGCTTACGGACGATTTTGCGCAGGGCATCACCGGAAACCGCGAGGTGACGCTGGACGGCACAAGATTCTATATGGTCTACGAAAGCACCGGCATCCAGAACTGGATCCTGGTGGGGCTTGTCCCGCGGGATACCGTCAATGCCGCCATGAACCAGCTTTGGCAGCGCACGATGCAGATCGTAGCCCTCGTTGTCCTGTCGATTGCGGCAATGGTCCTTCTGATGGTCATGCACCGGGGCCGCACCAAGCTGCGCCGCCAGAACACCGCGATTTTGTACCGGGATGTGCTGTTCGAGAAGCTGTCCCAGAACGTGGACGACGTTTTCCTGCTGCTGGATGCCCAAAAGCACCGGGCGGATTATGTCAGCCCGAACATAGAACGGCTGCTGGGCCTGACGATGAAGAGCGTGCGCAAAAATATCGGCACGCTGGCCCTGCTGTACCCGGCGGATTTCCCCGGCCGCACCAAAAATTATCTGGAAGGGCTTGCCTGCGGCGACCAGCGCGAATGGGACACGGAGTTTGTCCATCAGGGAACCGGGGAGCATCGCTGGTTCCATGTGGTTGCCATGGGCAGCGAGGTCGAGGGCCAAATCAAGCACATTCTGGTTCTGTCTGACCGCACCGCCGACAGGCAGGCGAACCAGGCGCTCTCGGATGCCGTGGCCGCCGCCGAAAACGCCAACCGCGCCAAGAGCACCTTCCTTTCCAATATGTCCCACGACATCCGCACCCCGATGAATGCCATCATCGGCTTTACCACGCTGGCGGTCAGCCAACTGGACGACAGGGACCGCGTGAAGGATTACCTTACCAAGATACTTGCCTCCGGCAACCACCTGCTTTCGCTCATCAATGATATTCTGGATATGAGCCGCATCGAAAGCGGAAAGATCCAGCTGGACGAGACCGAGGTCAACCTGTCCGACGTGCTGCACGACATAAAGACCATCGTCAGCGGGCAGTTTTACGCAAAGCAGTTGGAATTGTATATGGACGCGATAGATATTACCGATGAGGACGTCTATTGCGACAAGACCCGGCTGAATCAGGTTTTGATGAACCTTTTGTCCAACGCCATCAAGTTCACCCCCGCGGGCGGCACGGTGTCGCTGCGGGTGCGCCAGCTTGCCGGCCAGGTCAGCGGCTGCGGGCAGTATGAGTTCCGCGTCAAGGACAACGGCATCGGCATGAGCCCGGAGTTTGCCCAAAAAATCTTTGAACCCTTTGAGCGCGAGCGCACCTCCACGGTAAGCAAGATACAGGGCACCGGGCTGGGTATGGCCATCAGCAAAAACATCGTAGATATGATGGGCGGCACCATCGAGGTGCAGACCGCGCCGGGCAAGGGCTCTGAATTTATCGTCCGTGTGCCGCTGCGCATACAGGCAGAGCACCGCAAGGCGGAAAAGATTCCCGCGCTGGAGGGTCTGAAGGCGCTGGTGGTGGACGACGATTTCAACACCTGCGACAGCGTGACCAAGATGCTGGTCACGGTGGGTATGCGCGCCGATTGGACGCTTTCCGGCAAGGAGGCCGTACTGCGCGCACGGCAGTCCATCGAGATGGGCGATACCTACAAGGCTTATATCATCGACTGGCGCCTGCCGGATATGAACGGCATCGAGGTCACCCGCCAGATTCGCAGTTTGAACGATGATACGCCTATTATTATCCTGACCGCCTATGACTGGTCCGACATTGAGGCCGAGGCAAAGTCCGCCGGTGTCACGGCGTTCTGCCCCAAGCCGATGTTCCTGTCGGACCTGCGCGACTCCCTGATGACCGCCATCGGGCAGAGGCCGGAGGAGCAGCAGGGCGTATTGCCCAAGGAACCCACCGACTTTGCGGGCAAGCACATCCTGCTTGCCGAGGATAACGAGCTGAACCGCGAGATCGCCGTGGAGATTCTGAACGCCTACGGCTTTGAGGTCGATACCGCCGAGAACGGCGCCATCGCCGTGGAAAAGGTCCGCACCGCCGCGCCGGGGCAGTACGATCTGGTGCTGATGGACGTGCAAATGCCGATCATGGACGGCTACACCGCCACCCGCCGCATCCGCGAGCTGGAAAACCCCGCCCTGGCAGGCATCCCCATTCTTGCCATGACGGCGAACGCCTTTGACGAGGACCGCCGCAACGCCCTGGAATGCGGCATGAACGGTTTCCTGTCCAAGCCCATCGTGATCGCCGACCTTGTGCAGGAGATGCGCAAGGTCCTGTAACACGCAGGGTTTCCGTGCCGGGAATCATACGTAAAGCCAAAACCAAAAACGCAGCCACGCTATTTTACCGCAAAATAGCGTGGCTGCGTTTTTTTGTGGGTGTTCCTGTTGGTCGAAAACGGAATCCGTAGGGGCGCATTCTATATGCGCCCGCGGAGGTTTGTCCTGCCGCAAGCGGGCACGGGGGGCGTGACGGCTGGTGGGGGTTATGACTTTAGGTGGTCGGTGTACCAACGCTGACGGTAATATACCGTTCATGTCAACAAGAGCCTTTTGGTTTTTAGGGACTTCGGCTATCAGCACACAGCCGCAAAAGAAAGCAACGACCGTTATATTGATGTAGCCCCGGAGTACATGGCATTTATGCAGCAATACAAAAAACGCCGGGAGTCGATACGCAATCAGTTGAGCAGTGAATTGTACGAAAAATAAAGAATCGCAGCTATGCCATTTTGTACAAAACGGCATAGCTGCGATCTTTTTTTGGTGGGCCGTGAGGGATTCGAACCCCCACTCAAGCGGTTATGAGAATCACGAAAATCTTAAAATCCCGTTTTTCTTGTGCAACAGTGACAAATGGCATCGGCGCACGAGCAAGAGGCATTAGTTATTATGACGGAGTTTTTAGTCTGATTTCGTAGTGAAAATCAGACTAAATCGCCAGGTTCGTCGCCAGAAAAAAAGCTGGCGACGAAAATCGCCAAAAAAGACTCATTTGGTGCGATTTTGGCGATGAAAAAAGCTACTGTGGATTCGAGGCTTTTATGCCCCACCGTTTTTCTCATTATAAATCGTTCATTTTAGAATGTCAATATCGCCAACAAGGGGGAAGTGTACCATTTTAGTAGAATACCGACCCAGTGTTCCTCTCCCCCACACCCCCTCTCCAGCTAGCTGAAGAAACAGCCAGCTGAAAAAGAGAATATCGTTTCTTACAAGCATCTTACCTGTTCGCAGATGAGGTGCTTTT
>ENA-ORLW01000575-ORLW01000575.1-human-gut-metagenome-genome-assembly--contig:-NODE-575-length-51126-cov-19.915317_pt1 | contig 51126 bp, 52 predicted proteins | sample MGYA00243017_ERZ508829 | MGnify/ENA primary metagenome ERZ508829 (study PRJEB26277, sample SAMN04329776) | human gut metagenome | biome: human-associated habitat | host: Homo sapiens | place: USA...
TAAGAACTGAAAGGTTTATTAACTATAATCGGGCGTTTTTAGGCTGAATTGGCTCCTTGCTTCTGCGTTTTGCAGAGTTTTGCCGTGAGTCGCCGACTCACGATTTGCTGGTCTCACCTCATTTGTCACCGAAATACGGACATTGAACTCAGTTTTTTGTAAAAATCGTCGTTATAACCGCGAAAATTTGTGCTTGCAACAGCTTATATTCGCAGTTTTTTGTATCCTTTAGAGTTAGTGATATGTTTTTCTAAACTCAGTTTTTTGTAAAATACAAGGTTATAATCTCAAAAATTTGTACCTTTGTATTCTCTTAATCGTGATTTTTTGTATGGCAGTGAAAGTTGATACCCAGAAAGAAATTATTTTCGGCTCATCTGACCCGAACATATCTCGTGTACTCTCCAAGAAGGAGAAGGAAGGAGAGTTGCGCAAAGTTGCTCCTCGTATCTATACCACCAATCTTGTGGATAGTCTGGAAAACATTGTGCGACGTAATCTTATTGACATTTTGGTGTATCGCTATCCCGATGCACTGATTAGTCATCGGAGTGCAAAGGAAATGCGCCCTACTGCCACGGGGGATTTTTTCCTCACAAATTCGACGACAAGACGTGTGACTGACTTGCCGGGTATTACACTTAACTTCGTAAGGGGGCCGAAAGCCACAGCGCATGACATCCCTTTTATGGGTATGCACATATCCGGCGAGTATCGGTATATGCTTGAAAATATGCAGGTGTCGCGTAAGTCTGGCGATGAATCACGAGTTTTGCCTGCCAGCGTCATTGAAAGCAAACTTGAACAGCTATTGCTCACAGGTGGAGAGGAACGACTGAACCAGTATCGTGATGAACTGCGAAAGGTAGCGGAAGAATTGGAAATGCAGGCTGAGTTTGCTAAAATCAACAGCATAATCTCTGCACTTCTATCAACTCATGATGCAAAAGTATTGTCAACAGATTCCGCTAAAGCACTTGCTGCAGGCAATCCATTTGATCCGGCGAGAGTAGAATTGTTTGAAATTCTGTTCGAGGCAATCAAAGACCGATATTTCGTTATCCGTAACAATCGGAATACTGATGAGGAGTCGTTCCGTTTGTTTTCTTTCTTTGAGAGTTATTTCTCCAATTACATCGAGGGAACGGAATTTGAGATTGAGGAAGCTAAAGCGATTGTGGATTCAGGAATTCCTATACCGCGTCGAGATGAAGATTCTCACGACATCCTCGGTACATTCAAAGTCCTTTCAAACCGTGCTGAGATGATGCGCACACCGACATCGCCGGAAGAATTGTTCGCAATCCTCAGCCATCGCCATACTATTTTGCTTGAGGGCAGACCGCACATGAATCCCGGTGTTTTCAAAATGAAGAACAACCGCGCAGGTCAAACCGAGTTTGTGAATCATCAGCTTGTGAAAGGAACTTTGTCGCAAGGCTTCAAATATTATGCTGCCCTGACCGACCCATTTGCACGGGCAATCTTTATGATGTTTATGATTAGCGAAGTCCATCCGTTCAACGACGGCAACGGACGTATAGCCCGCGTGATGATGAACGCCGAACTTGTACGCGCCGACCAATCCCGCATAATTGTTCCGACAGTGTTCCGCGAGGATTACATCTTGGCTCTGCGCAAGCTCACACGTCACAAAGACCCGTTGGCATACATCAACGTAATGACAAAACTTCATCAGTTCAGCGACAACCTCTATGGTACAGACTTTACCGAACTGAAAGACTACCTCGCAGCCTGCAACGCCTACGAGGAACCCTCGCAAGCCAAGCTGCAAATTATAGACCGAGTTATATGAAAATCTCCTGCACTAAAAGATTATAAATTTTATTATGGCACGTGCTGTTAAATTGGAGCTAACTGCAAAGTATGGATTCCCTCTGTTCCGCCAATCCTTTTCTACAGAATTTCTTGTATCTGGAGAAAAGCTCAGAGTATCTGATATTTGGAGATTGTGGCATTATATAATTAAACGTTATAAAAACCGCTTCCCAAGTACAGACTATCCATTTCTTCTATCTTTAGTTGAACAGGCTCAAAATTTCTATTTGGCTGCATCTTCGGCTCCCTTAAAGTCGCAACCCCTTCTATACTATTATTCCTTTCTTAATATATCGAAAGTATTCCTAACTTTAAGGAATCCTAGCCTAAAAACATCTGGAAAAGAATATAATCATGGCATAGACTGTTGTAATATAAATAAAAAAACTAGATTAAATAATGCCACAGTCTCCCTAAAAAGTCTTATAGACGACTCCGGCTCAATGAAAAAAATTTCTGTTGCCTATCACCTTTCTAAAGAGCTTGGAGACAATATTCGGAAAACAACTATAGGTGGAATTGAATATAATAAAGGTCCTTGGGATTTCAGTGTAAAAAGTCTATTTCATGCTTGCGTAGGCATACATAGAACTGTAAGTGAGTCTTTTAAGGAAAAGGAACACTTTATTAGGCTTAATGACCCTAAAATATGGAAGACCGGCAAAAATCTTGAATTTGAAAGTTCTGTAGATATTTCTCCTGACATTCAAACAATGTTACAAAATGCGGGCTATGATATAGCCCATGACGCTACAACTAACCTTTATTCTATACGCTTCACACAGGAGATGACACTGCTTTCGGAAGATCAGTTTAATGAGAACCGTCAATCAGTGTGGTTCGTAGAGAAATCATCTGAAACGGCGGCATCTGAAAATACCCGCGCCGACAAACTCGGCCTCCGCAAGGAACATTCCCTTTACAATTCCTATCGTATCGGCCGGTTTGGGTCGAAACCACTGCTGGGATCACCGTTTGTCTTAAATCAGGATTGAGCCATGCCAAAAGTGAGGAAACAAACCACCGTGGTTATCGGCGAGGGACCAACGGAGTTCTTCTATCTCAATTCTTTGAAGGATGAATTCCGCCAGTTACAGAACATCAAGCCGGACACTCCGAAAAATACGAGCCTGCGTGAACTGGAACGCTCGATTGAGTCCGCTATAGCACTGGGATATGACAGGAATTTCTGTCTGATAGACATGGACAATAAGAAGAAAGACCCGACAAGTTGGGCGGCTTATTCTGAATTGAAACGGAAATATCACGGTAAGAAGGTCCACAATGAGAAAAAGAGCATCAATTATGAAGTGCGTTTCTTTGAGACTGACCGCTGCACCGAGCTGTTCTTCCTTTATTATTTCAGATATACGGGACAAAATTATGCCGATTCCAAAGGCATTGAGAACGAGCTTTGCAGGATATGCGGCTATGAGAAAACCCAGCGCTTTTTCAGGGCACATCCATTGCATCAATATTTCCTGAAGAAGGGTGGTGATTGGGTAAAGGCGATTGAGAACGCCGTGAAATCGGAGAAATGCCTCACTGACGGAGAGGCGAATATACCTATTCCGAGATAGGCTCAATGTTCAAAGAACTTGGAATTATCTGATTATGTCACACTATTGTTGGAAATGCGGGCAGTATCTCGCAAACGAGAAGTTTTCCGGGAAAGGTCATGCACGGCATATATGCAAGAAATGTATGGCGGAAGAACGCGCACATCGCCGTGAGATCCTTAAACAGAAGCGGGAGCGCGGGGAGATTCCCCCTATCGTGCAGAAGCCGCTTTCGCCGGAGGTGGTTGAATATGTCGATAAGGAGATAATCCCTCGCTACGCAGGATTTGACAAGGCTCATCAGGAAGACCATGTGAGAATGGTAATTGAGCAAAGCCTTAAACTTGCTCACCATACGCCGTCCTATAATTTAGATATGGTGTACATCATCGCCGCATTCCATGACCTCGGTCTTGTCAACGGTCGCGAGAACCATCACAAAGATTCACGTAAGATTCTCGAAGCGGATGATTTTGTGAAGGCGCATTTCAACCGGAAGCAGATTGTGACGATGGGCAGAGCCGTTGAAGACCATCGTGCATCCAACATGAAGAAGCCGAGAAACGGGTATGGACTTATAGTTGCCGAGGCGGACCGCTTCATTGATACCGAGACTATAATACGGCGGGCCATACAGTATGGCCTCGCCAACTATCGGGAACTTGACACGGAAGGGCATCGCCATAGAACATTTCAACATCTCGTTGAAAAATACGGGCCGAGGGGTTATCTGAAAGTCTGGATACCGTGGAGCGACAACGCCAAAAATCTCAAACAGCTTCACGCCCTTATTTCTGACAAAGCAAAACTAAATGAGATTTTCAACCGGATTTTCATGGAGGAAACACGACAAAATCAAGCGTGAATAAAATATCTTCATCTGGGGTCACAACCCATGACCCCACAGAAACATCCTCAGTAAACCGAGATGTAAACCAGTAAACCAAATGACAGGAATAGTTAAGGTGCTTCGCTACACATTGAAAAAGCTCAGCAATGGCAACCCATAATCATTTTACTCCTACAATGACGAGGGCAGACTGTAAAATGTGTTTAATTTATGTCAATGAAAAGTGCGTGATAACAGCTTGCGACAACCTTGCCTATGTCAAGAAGTTGCCCTGCATTGCGGAGTTGATGGCAGATGCGGAAGTCGGCTGTCCTTATGCCGGAGCAAAGGAAGCTCATATCCTTGACGTTACTAATCGCAATTTGACCTTGAAAGCAATCTCCTCTATATGGGAAGTTTTACCATTCCCGAAGAAAAGAAAATAGAACTCCATGAAAAAGATAACTCTGATTTTGATACTGGCGGTCTGCCTCTGCTCTTGTGCGAGCCGCAGCAAGTATAATGATTTGGAGAAGGATCTGACATCTTTCGTTGATGGAAAAAATGCCGAGATTGGCGTGGCTGTGATAATTGACGGCAAGGATACCATTTCGGTCAACGGGGATAAGTCATTCCCGATGCTTAGCGTGTATAAACTGCCGATTGCTCTTGCGCTGGCCGACTATGGGCTTACGGGCGCGGAAATGATTGCCGACTCTCTGACTATCACCCGCGATGATTTGAAACCGGACACCTACAGCCCTATGCGAGATAAGTATGGCGATGTCGATTCCGTGAGGGTGTCGATGGATGATTTGCTTGCATATTCTCTCCAGCAGAGCGACAACAACGCCTCTGACATTCTACTCTCGCTGCTGCCGGCCGTAGGTTATGTGAATCATTTCCTTCAACGTGACGGTATCAACGGCATAAGCGTTGTCAACACTGAGGACGAGATGCACGCCGATCCGGACCTTTGTTATCAAAACTCGTCTACGCCCCTGGCCATGGCCCGGTTGATTGACAGATTCAACAATGGCCGCAACGATTATTTCGCCAAGAAAATAAAGCGACTGATGGAGACTTGCGAAACAGGCACCTCGCGTCTGCCCAAACCTTTGATGTCGACCAACGCAGTGATAGGGCACAAGACCGGCACCGGTTTCCCATTGCCCGACGGTGGACTTCAGGCGGTGAACGATGTAGGCTACGTGCATCTCCCCGACGGTCGCCGATATTCAATTGCCGTCTTCATCGCCAACTCACACTACAGCATGGAGGAAACAGAGGCGTTCATCGCGAAAATTTCAGAAATGGTGTTCAATGCCGTAAAATAATGGATATTCAGGAAGTGAGGGAATATTGCCTGACGAAGCCGCAGGCGACGGAGGATATGCCGTTCGGACCGGACTATGTGACCTTTCGCATCGGCGGCAAGATTTTCTGTTGCTTGGCGCTGGTGCTCGGCAATGTGGTGCAGCTGAAATGGAATCCCGCCGAGTTCGACGTGGTGATTGACCGTTATCCCTATGTGCATCAGGCGTGGCACTGGCACAAGCGCCACATGATCCAGTTCGACTTCGAGGAAGCGCCCATCCCGGAATCAGTAGTCAAGGAGCTGATTGACCGAGCCTACGCTTACGTCAGCGACCGCTTGCCTAAGAAAGTCAGAGCGCAGTTTGGATTGTGACTTATTGAGTGTTTTTTCGACGATATTCAACGGGGGAGCATCCGTATTCCTTGCGAAACGTGCGCGTGAAATGCGGCAGGTCGTTGAACCCCACCATATAGCAGATTTCCTGCACCTGCATTTGTGAGGTGAGCAATAGTTCAGCGGCGGTCTTGAGACGGTATTCAGTGACGAAGCGGGTGAAGGTAATACCTCGGAGGCGCTTAAAATATGAGCAGAATGCCGAGCGGTTCATCCCGACCTCAGCGGCAATTTCATTGAGGGTAATGTTGCGGGCGTAATGGGTCATCACATATACACTGATTTGCTGGAGGCGCCTTACATCGCGCTCAATTTGAACTGGACGCCCCACGACAGTAAAATCTTTCGAGCCGAAAACCACCGGGAGCAAACGCAGCATGGTCGAAAGCCGGTCCACTTCGTCCATATCTTCCATCTGCCTTAAAACATCTCGGATGGTATTCGCGGTTTTGTCGCCAAACTTCAATGCATCCGTCGGCAGTATCAATCCGTAGAGCCGGTTGCGGATTTCCGGGAAAACCGCCACACATCTGTCTATGAACGACTGGCTGAAAGCCACCATAAGATATCTGACACAGCCGTCGCAATCGGCACTCTCCGCATCGTATTCCCAGCGGTGAAGCATATTGGGAGGCAACAATGCCACATCGCCTTCGCTGAAATTCATAAGCGTGTCGCCGGCGGTGCGGGTGCCGCGACCATGCTCCACGCATATTATCTCCCAAGCGTCGTGGCGGTGGAGCTTAGCTTCAAGGCCCACATCTACTCGCTGGTTTATATAGAAAAATGAATGATTCTCCACATCGGGCAAATCGTAGGGTATTGCTGTCTCTTCCATGTCAAAAATTTCATCATGCAAATTTACGACAAGTATTTCATATTATCTGACAAATCCAAAACAATAGTAGTCGGTAACTTTGCATCGGAAAACATCACAAGACAGACATGGAACTATACGAAGTATTTGACAAGCGTCGCACCTACCGCGACTACACCTCTCGCGAAGTGAGCGAACAAACCCTCAACCGCATAATAGCCTCGGCATTTAAGGCGCCGACCAACGACCATCTGCGCCAATTTGAATTTGTGGTGGTGCGCGGCCATGAAAACATCACCAAGGTCGTAGAGCCCTTGGCCAAGAACATCGAAGCGTTCACCGAACTTGTGGCAGAACTGGATGAGTCGGGCGACCCCGACAAGATGGCGATGTTTGCCGACGCGCTGCCCAAGCAGCAGCGTATGCTGATGCAGAGTGGATTGCTCATCATACCCTTCTGGCGCCAGGCGCAGACGCCGTTGCTGCATCCTGTGGAGCAGAGCTCTCTCAACTTCTTCGCATCAATGTGGTGCGCCATCGAGAATATGTTGCTTGCCGCTACAGCCGAAGGTCTCGGCACAGTATTTCATATTCCGGTAGCCGATGAATCGGAGAAAATCAAAAAGATACTTGGTGCTCCCGACGATTATGAATTCGCCTGCCTGCTGACCATCGGCTATCCTGCCGAAAACGCGTTCCTCCCCAAGCAAAAGGAAATAGAATTCAGCGAACGGATACACCTCAACAGGTGGTGATTCAGTTGTCGATAGTCTTGATGACGCGGGCGGGATTGCCGACGGCGACGCAGTTGGCGGGGATGGATTTCACCACCACGCTGCCGGCGCCTATCACTGAGTTTTCACCGATAGTGACGCCGGGGAGCACTATCACTCCGCCGCCGAGCCATGCGCCGCGGCAGATTTTGATGGGAAGGGCATAAGTGTGACAGATGCCTTCACCACGACTCCAGTCGTCGATAATTCGTTCCGATACCTTGGTGGAGTGGGTGGCTGTGTACATCTTCACATCGGAGGCTATGAACACATTGTCGCCTATTTCGATGATATTGTTGTCGACGAAGGTGCAGTTCATGTTTATAATCACCTGATTGCCGATGTGGATGTGTCGGCCGTATTCACAATGAAAGTCAATGTCGAGATGGATATGCTCGCCCACTGAGCCAAACAGTTGCGCCATTATCGCCCTTCGCGCGGCCTCGTCGGCGTAGTCGCAATTGTTTAGCTCACGGAGCAGCCGCTTGCACTGAAGCTGCATCTGCTGTATTTCCTTGTCGCCGCCGTTGAAATCCTCACCGGCCAGGCATTTCTGCAATTCTGTTTTCATGTCGCAAATTTAGCCGGTAAAGTGCATATAAAATTTCACCTATGTGAAAAACCGCGTATACGGCTCAGCGATTGTTGCGTCACTCCGAGAAAAGAGGCTATATGTCCGAGGTTGACACGCGAGGATATGTCGGGGAAATCACGAAGAAAATTCTCGTAACGTTCCTGCGCCGGCAGTATGAGGCGTGCGATGTGGGCATCCTGAAGTTTCAGAAAGATATGCTGCATCAGCCGACGCATCCAGTTGGCGAGGTCGATATGCTGCTCAAAGAGCTGGTTGAGAGCCTCCACGGTGATGGAATAGACCTCACACTCCTCGATCGTCTCCACATACTCAAAGCCCGGCTTACCGAGATAGAGGTCCATTGAGCCGCAGGCGATGTCGCCCTCCATGCAGAACCATGTGGTGATCTCCTTGCCGTCGTGCAGCACATACGACCGCGTGATGCCCCGTTCGATGAAATAGACTGTGCGGTCGAGTTTCCCCGCGTGTATAATAATGCTCTTAGGCGGTATCACACGCCGCTCAAGGTGTGAGGTCAAAGCCTCAAGCGTCTCGTCGGAGAAGGGATAGAGACCGCGGTTCTTAGCGATGATATTATTCATTGACCGTAGAGAATCTGTGCAATTACCGCTTATTCACTAACTCAATTGATTCTTTGCCAGTAAGCCGATTGATTGTCATTTCTATGGCAAGACATCGCGCAAGGCCGCTTTTGAGTTCCTTTGCCAAACCTTCGGCATCGTCGGGATTGCAGCGCCGTCCGAGTATTTCAAGAATCCGGAATATCTCATCTTCATCTTCTACGATCCGTACCATTCCGAACGCGATTACACTTCGGAAATATGTGGTGTAACGTTCGGGGTGGATTTCGTCTTGCGCTATCACCGTGAAACTTGCATTGGAATTTTCGGCAATCAAATCCACTTTATGCCCCATGAGAGCCGAGTGGAAATAGAGTTTACCCTCATGGTAGACATGGCTCAGCGGAACTCCGTAGGGTTGCCCGTCATTGCCGCATAACGCCAGAACTCCCGAGGTAGATGCCTTCAGAATTTCAACACTCTCGGCTTCCGTTAGCTGCTGTTTGAAACGTCGCATTTTTCTTTCCATCAGTGCACGAATTTAAGTCCGACAATCGAGAGAATCAGTGTCGTGATGAAAAACAAGCGCCAGAACGTGGCGGGTTCGTTAAAGAAAAGTATGCCGACAATCACGGTGCCGACCGCTCCTATACCGGTCCATACGGGATAGGCAGTGCCGATAGGGATGGTCTGCACTGCTTTCGACAGTAGCACCATACTGAGGGTGAGGCAAATTAGAAAGCCGATTCCCCAAAGGCACCACGGCGTTCCCGACAAACCTTTCATCTTGCCGAGGCAGAAAGCGAAGCCCGTTTCAAAGCACCCGGCGACAATGAGCATAATCCAGTTCATAAAGTCTGAGGCGGATGTCCTATGAGGGCTGCAGCAATACCCGGCGTCTCCTTCCAAGGTCATTTCCGCCGCAAAATTACTAAATTTCGATGGATTAACCTAACAAACATCGCCTTCGCCACCCAATCACGGATTATCGCCGCACAAAACGGGTCTAAGAATTTTTAACGCTCTGGTCTATGGGATATTGGGAGAGATTTATTATCTTTGCGGCATTGGTCTTGGCAGATTAGATTTCAAAGCCAATGAGTTCAATCAAAGTAAAATTCCGGCCGTCGTCGGTAGAAGGCCGGGAGGGTGCCATATGCTATCAGGTCACACACCAAAGGAAGGTGCGGCTGCTCAAAACGGAGTACCGCGTTCTCGCCGACGAGTGGGATGAGGGCCTCGCAATGGTCAAAACGGCTCACGCCGCCGACAGGAAAACATACGTCCTTGCAATTCGAGAACGAATCCGAATGGACGTCGAGCGCCTTCAAAAGATAGATAGAAAACTCCAAAACGAAGGAACGGCCTACACAACTGAGGATATTGTCGAGGCGTTCGGGCGATACTCGAAAGAATATTCTCTTTTCAACTTCATGGAAGCCTTGGTGGTAAAGCTGAAGCAAAACGGCAAAATGCGTACCTCGGAAACCTACAGGGCGACCTTGAACAGTTTCAAGCGATTCCGCAACCAAGAAGACATCATGCTCGATTGTCTGACCACGGAGATTATGGAGCGCTATCAGGCCTGGCACAAGGCCCGGGGGAATACCGCCAACACAATCTCCTTCTACACCCGGATTCTGCGAGCAGTCTACAACCGCGCCGTAGAAGAAAAAATCATCGACAACCACAACCCGTTCGGCCGCGTCTACACCGGCGTGGACAAAACCGTGAAACGTGCCATCCCTTTGGGGCGAATCAAGAAGATGAAAACTCTCGAATTGTCGCTCACGCCGGCGCTGGACTTTGCGCGCGATATGTTTCTGATGAGTTTCTATCTTCGCGGGATGAGTTTCATCGACATGGCATACCTGAAGAAAACAGACCTGAAAAACGGTTACATCGTTTATCGGCGTCGAAAAACCGGCCAACAACTCATAATCAAATGGACTCCCCAGATGCAGGCAATACTCGACAAACGCCCCGGCAATCCGACTCAATACCTGCTGCCTATTATCAAAGCGGAGGGCGTCAACGAGCGGTGCGCCTACCGCTACGCCGGCTATATCATCAACCGCAATCTGAAGAAAGTGGGCACTATGGCGGGGATTCCGGTTCCCCTGACCATGTATGCCGCCCGCCACAGCTGGGCATCAGCAGCCCGGGCCAAGGGCATCTCGCTCCCCGTAATCAGCGAGGGGTTAGGCCACGATTCCGAGGCCACTACCCGGATTTACCTCGCCTCGCTCGACACCGCAGCCATCGACCGTGCCAACAGCCTCATCCTGTCCTGTCTGTGATATTGACGTGCCACTTCCGCCGAGGCCTATCCGGGAAATGCATCTGCGGAGGCTTTTTGTGGCGGGTTGGGCTTCTCAACAAAGTCATTTGAGCCTGGCGGCAAAGGTGCGGCAGTGTTTTTTTTCTAATTTTGCAGCCGAAAAGCAAAAACCACGCACTATGAAAGATATTTTCGAGAAAGACCTCAGCGGCGAGATGGTTTCGCCCGACGAGCCCGGATATGAGGCTCTGATTGCCGATATTTTCGCCACTATGAAGATAGCCACCGAGATGAACACGGGCTACAAGACACCCGAAGAAGTGCATGAATTCATGGGCCGAATCCTCGGCAAGCCGCTCGACGAGAGCACCACTGTCATTCCGCCATTCTATGTTGACTACGGCAAGCCGGTGGCAATAGGTAAGGGCTGTTTCATTCAGCAGTGCTGCACCTTCTTCGGACGCGGCGGTATCACCATCGGCGACGGTGTTTTCATCGGACCCAAGTGCAACCTGATTACCATCAACCACGACGAAAATCCCGACAACCGCAGAGCCACCTACGGCCGCCCCATCGTAATAGAGGACAAAGTGTGGATCGGCATCAACTCTACCATTCTCCCGGGGGTGAGAATCGGCTACGGCAGCATAGTGGGCGCGCAGAGTGTCGTTACGCACGATGTGCCTCCGATGACGATTGTGGCCGGCAATCCGGCCCGGATAATAAAGAAGATAGAACCCGAAGCGGAAAAAGGGAAATGAAGAGCCAAAGTGGAATGAGTCGTCGTGGTTATGAGACCGGCTCTTAGGCTGGCTGCGGCACAAGGCGCCGTGGATAGTGCCCATTCCGGGCACGACGAAGATTTCGCATCTCCAAGAAAATATCCACACCTTCGACTTTGACCTTGCCGACAGCGAATGGGAGGAACTCGAAAACCGTGTGGGTGCAATTGCCGTTGTCGGCGACAGATATAACGCCGAGCAGCAGAAGCAAGTCGGGCATTGACTAAGAAAAGCGGCGGAGGCGGTTTTTGGCCGCCTCCGCTGTTTGAGGGTAGGATGAGGTGATTAAGCCTTGGCGGCCTCGAGGGATGCTTTGCGGAACTCCTTCATGAGTTTCTCCAGTTCGAGGGAGGCCTTGCGGGCACGTGTTCCGGCGGCTTTGTTGTTCTTCTCCAGCTGGAGGGTAGCGTCTACGCGGAGAGCTTCGTAAGCCTCGTTGATTTTTTTGATCAATTCTTCCATGAATTAATTTTTTTAGGAGGATTAATAAAAAGGTTGTCTATATAAGTCTTTTACTTAGTTGATTCGGTTGGGTTTCAGTCGGGAATTTCCTCGTAGACTGTGTGGTCGTCGATACCGGCTTCGGCCAATGCCTGCCGGCGTTCGCGGCAAGTTCCGCAGACTCCGCAGTGGTTTTCGCCGCCTTTGTAGCAGGAATAGGTAGTGGTGTAGTCTATTCCGAGCTCTTTGCCGCGTGCGGCGATTTGGGTTTTGGAGAGGTTGGTGTAGGGTGCGCAGACTGTTATGCCTTCGTAGGTGCCTTCTTTGACGGCTTGACTCATTGCGCGCACGAAAGAGTCGCGGCAGTCGGGGTAGAGGGCATGGTCGCCGTTGTGGTTTGCAATCATCAGAGTGTGCAGGCCGCGGCTTTCGGCCAGTCCGGCGGCTGCGGCGAGCATTATGCCGTTTCGGAAAGGCACCACGGTGCTCTTCATATTGTCGAAGTCGTAGTCGCCGTCGGGGATGGCGTCGGCGCCTTCAAGGAGTGAGCTGTGGAAGTGGTGGCCGATGAAGCTCAGGTCTATTTCAATCAGTTCGATGCCAAGGGCTCTGCAGTGAAGACGGGCATATTCGGCTTCGCGGGCGTTGTGGTTAGAGCCATAGTTGAAGGTCACGGCCAGAGCGATGGAGGCGCTGTAGTCGTGGAGCATGGTCACGGAGTCCATGCCGCCGGAGAGAACCAGGAGAGCGTCTTTGGGTGTATTGGCGTGCTGTGTCATCTTAGAAATTGGTAGGGAATGCGGCCAGACGGCGTTCGGCGACCATAGCGGCATGGGCCGGGTCGCCCCAGTTGGCGAAAGGTACGATAGAGATGCCGCCTCGGGGCATGAAGATTCCGCGCACTTCGATATATCGGGGCTCAATCAGTCTGATGAGATCCTTCATGATGATGTTAACGCAGTCTTCGTGGAAATCGCCGTGGTTGCGGAAGCTGAAAAGATAGAGCTTGAGGCTCTTGCTTTCGACCATTCGGCGGTCGGGGATATAGTTAATTATGATTTTGCCAAAATCAGGCTGCCCGGTTTTCGGGCACAACGAAGTGAACTCCGGGCAGAGGAAAGTCACGATGTAGTCATCCTGGGGATGCTTGTTCTCAAAGGTCTCGAGCAAGGCCGGGTCGTAGTCGGTGGGATATTTCACGCCGGCCTGGCCGAGGAGGCTGAGTTCGTTTATTTCACTATCGGTTCGTGGCATATTTTGCTATCAGGGAATAGTCGTTTTTTCATGGCGGCGGGGTGCGCTAAAGGGCTTTGCCGTCGCGTTTATGCGGCAAACTTACAAAAAAAGTATTCATCTCCGCCAAAAAAGAGATTTTTTTTTAGAAAAAATCGAAAATAAGTTGAATTTGGTCTAATTTTGCAGTCGAAAACGGAAGAAATGATGAAAATAGCAGTGCAGAATATGGTATGCCGCCATTGCGTGGCGGCTCTGGGGCAGATTCTTGATGAGATGGGTTTGGAGGCCCGCGAGGTCGGGCTCGGCTATGCCGTCGTGCCGGACGGTAGCCTCGACGACGAAGCAACCGTGCGACGCCTCGACGAGCTTCTGCGGGCACAAGGCTTCGAGCGGATAGCCGATGCCGACGACCGCCTCGTGCAGGCAGTCAAGGACGCCGTTATGCACCATGTTCGCTCCGAAGGCGAGTGCCGCCTGAAGATGTCGGCATGCATAGAGGAACACGTCGGGACACCCTACGACACTCTTGCCCGAATATTCTCCGCACGGCAGGGACGCACCATCGAGAAATATGCCATCGCCCAGCGCGTGGAGTGGGTGAAGGAGCTGCTCAGCTACGGAACGCTCACCGTGACCGAAATCGCCTTCCGCACCGGATACTCAAGTGCCGCCCACCTGTCGCGCCAGTTCAAAGCCGTTACCGGCCTGACCCCCACGCAATTCGTGGAGGCCGGCTCGCCACGCCGCTCCCTGGCCGAAGTATAGCGGGCGGATTTGCGGAAACGAAATAAATATGCTACATTTGCAGTCATGAAAGGCGAAACACTTCATATAAGCAACTTCGGGCCAATCGAGAGCGCGAAGATCGCTCCGATAAAGCCGGTCACTGTCTTTATCGGCGAATCGGGCAGCGGCAAGAGTACTGTTATGAAAGTGCTTGCCATGTGCCGATGGTTGTTCAAGATGCACTGCATACGTTCGTACCTTAAACTGTCGGGCATAAAGTGCAGTCCCTTCCGACTGAGTGGAGATAGGATACTCAACACCAACGGCCTTTCGGCCTTTGTAAGAGCCGACAGCGCGGTTGAATATCACAACGGAAGTTTCAGCTGCATGCTCAAGGGACGCAGTCTGTCTATGACCAAGGACATACTGCCGGCGGATGAGCTGAGCCTTGAAAAGATAGCATATGTGTCCGACAAGCGAGGTCTCCTTCCCGACTTGATTACGGGACGAATAGCCATCAAGCACGGTATGTTCCACCTCGACGACACCCTTGGCAATTTCCAGAAAGCGCTCGATGCGGTGTCGGCTACAGACATGCCTTATCTCGGAGTCCGGGCCGAAGTGCGCAAGACAAACGCCGGTCGCCGGGTTTTCATCAGCCAGTCGGGCGAGGAAGGCTTTGAGGGACTTCCCCTTTCGCAGGCATCTTCGGGCCTGCAGAGCAGCGTGGGCATCCATTTCATACTTCAGTACTTTGCCCGGCACTATAACGTGGTTGAGTCGATGAATTCCACCATACTGTCCTATCTGGCCAAAACGGACAACCTGAGCGGTTTCAAACCCACCTCGGACGTCGGTGCCTTCGGCCGGCGTCGGATAACTTTGTTCATAGAGGAACCGGAGCTGAGCTTGTTTCCCTCCAACCAGAAGGGATTCGTGGACTATATGCTTTCCACCGTCCACTCGGCCTGCCGAACGAGTATAGCGCTTGTGATGGCTACCCACAGTCCTTACGTGCTGACCACGCTCAATCTCATGCTGGCGGCAGCCAAGGCCCGAGGGGTGAATCCGGAGATGGCGGCGGACGCGGCGCCCGGAATTCCCGAGGTAGCGCAAGACGACATCGGCGCATGGGAAATCCGCGACGGCCGCGCAACAGCTCTCATCGACGCCGAAACGGGCCTCATCGACGGGACTTGGCTCGATAATGTGTCGGACTATTTCGACGATACCATTTTCAAGCTCAACAGCATAATATATGGCTGAATACCTTGCTGAATGCATCCGCCGTCTGGAGTCTTTCGCACCCGAGCAAGGGTGGGCTCCCCGGAGGCGCGTGGTTACCTCGGAGAACGGAAAGTCGTATGTGCTTCCTCTTGTGGGGCAGAAACGCACCGCTGTCTATAAAATCGACGGAGAGGCCATTGTCGACGGCCGCAAATGCGACAAGCTTGTTTTGGTAAACGATCCGACTGTCGGAGCCGCCATTTTTGTCGAGCTCAAGGGCAAAGACATAGAGCATGCCATAGGGCAGTTGGAAGCCACGATGGAGCATCCTTTGTTTCGTGCCGTCATGCCGGCCAAGGAAATAGTGCGTGCCCGGATAGTCACTGCGGGCTGTGGCCCGGCAAGCGATGCACGCAAAGCCCTCGACAAAGCTAAAATACGTTTTGTGCAGAAATTCGGGTGCGATTTGCGTATTATCAAAAGCCGTCAGCCGGATGCCGCCGTCTGAAATAAAAACCGGTGAGAGCCGCAGGGGCGTCGATTGGCGCAACGATTGGCGCAACGCCGGAAATTTTTGTTTTCTTTAGGTATTTATAGTTTGCGTTCCCTTAAAAGTTCGTAACTTTGCAATTGGATTTATATATTCATAGTATTGACCACGCCCGGCATGTTGCAACTCACACCTATCCGCACCGCTCTCATTTCGGTCTACGACAAAGACCGACTCACTCCTATCGTACAGAAACTCCATGAAGAAGGCGTCCGCCTCATCTCTACAGGAGGCACCCGAACCTTCATCGAAAGCCTCGGTATTCCCTGCGAGGCCGTAGAGGACAAGACGGGATATCCTTCGATTCTGGGCGGACGCGTCAAGACTCTACATCCCAAGATATTCGGCGGCATCCTCGGTCGTCGCGACAACGAGGGCGACCTCTCCCAGATGGCCGAGCATGGCATCGAGGGCATAGACCTTGTCATTGTAGACCTCTATCCCTTCGAAGCCACTGTAGCCTCCGGGGCTTCCTTCGAAGATATTATAGAGAAAATCGACATTGGCGGCATCTCGCTCATTCGCGCCGCCGCCAAGAACCACGCCCACACCGTGATTATCCCCTCCAAGCTGGAGTTCGGAGTCCTTTCGGGCATTCTTTCCAGCCACGGGGCGGCCACCACGGCCGAAGAGCGCCTCTTCCTGGCCTTCCGCGCCTTCGCGGTGAGCTCGGCCTATGATTCGGCCATCTGCAATTGGTTCAAGACTCAGACGGCGGTTGAACCCGGTAAATTCTCTGCGCTGCGTATAGCCGTCGATGGCGCCAAGGCGCTGCGCTATGGCGAGAATCCCCACCAGAAAGCCGAGTGGTACGGCGACTTCGACGCTCAGTTCACCCAGCTCAACGGCAAGGAAATATCGTACAACAACTTCCTGGACATCGATGCCGCCACTGCTCTCATCGATGAGTTCGGCGAGACTACCGTGGCCATCCTCAAACACAACAACGCCTGCGGGCTTGCCTGCCGACCTACCGTCGGCGAAGCCTGGGCTGCCGCCCTCGAGGCCGACCCCGTCAGCGCCTTCGGTGGCGTAATTGTCTGCAACCGCGAGGTAGATGCGGCCGCTGCCGCCGAGATAGGCAAAATTTTCTTTGAGGTTATCATTGCCCCGGCCTATTCCGACGACGCCCTGACCATCCTCAAGCAGAAGAAAAACCGCATTATCCTCCTGCGCAAGGAAGTCGACCTCCCCACCATGCGCGTGCGCTCGGCGCTCGGCGGCATACTCTGCCAGGAAGCCGACCACAAGACCGAAACAGAGGCCGACCTGAAGGTCGTCGCCGGCGAGACCCCCGATGCCGCAGTGGCCGCCGACATGCTGCTGGCCAACAAGATAGTGAAGCACAGCAAGAGCAACGCCATCGTGCTCGCCAAAAACGGTCGCCTGCTTGCAAGCGGCGTCGGCCAGACATCGCGCGTCGACGCTCTCCGACAGGCTATCGCCAAGGCAGAATCGTTCGGCCTGTCGCTGAAGGGCGCAGCTATGGCTTCCGATGCCTTCTTCCCCTTTGCGGACTGCGTGGAGATTGCCCATGCCGCCGGCATCGACGCCGTTATTCAGCCGGGCGGTTCCATACGCGACAACGATTCCGTGGACTACTGCCGCGCAAACGGCATGACCATGGTAATGACGGGTTTCCGCCACTTCCGCCACTGATTGAAAACATCAATCCTCTCACTCTCCGATTAAACAATACGGCGCCCGAGTCCGTTTTAATGCGGACAACGTTCGCCGGGAATCCAACAACGACTCTCATCTTCCTTTTAGCATCACACTCTAAATGAGACTATTCTCACTCACCAAGGAAATAGCAATCGATTTAGGCACTGCCAATACGATTATTATACATAACGACAAAATCGTCATCAACGAGCCCTCGATTGTCGCTCTGGACACGCGCACCGACAAACTCATCGCCGTGGGCAAGGAAGCCCACCAGATGGAAGGCAAAGGCCATCCGGGCATACGCACGGTGCGCCCGCTGCGCAAAGGCGTCATCGCCGACTTCAATGCCGCCGAGCTGATGATTCGCGGTCTTGTCAAGAAAGCGTCGAACAAAAACAACTGGTTCTCGCCTTCGCTCCGCATGGTAGTCGGCATCCCGTCCGGTTCCACCGAAGTCGAGGTTCGCGCCGTGCGCGACTCCTCCGAGCACGCCGACGGCCGCGACGTCTATATGATCCACGAGCCTATGGCTGCCGCCCTGGGCATCGGACTGGACGTTGAGGCACCCCAGGGCAACATGATCGTCGACATAGGCGGCGGCACAACCGAAATCGCAGTAATCTCCCTTGGCGGCATCGTGTCCAACAAGAGTATCCAGATTGCCGGCGACGACCTCACCGACGATATCCTCAACCATATGCGTCGCGCCCACAACATCCGCATCGGCGTCCGCACCGCCGAGCAAATCAAGATGCACGTTGGTTCGGCGCTCACCGAGCTCGACAACCCGCCGGAGGACTATGTGGTGCACGGACCCAACCTGATGACGGCTCTCCCGCTGGAAATCCCCGTAAACTACCAGGAAATCTGCCACTGCATAGAGAAGACCATCTCCAAAATCGAAGCTGCCGTGCTCAGCGCGCTGGAGCAGACACCTCCGGAACTCTACGCCGACATAGTCCGCAACGGCATCTGGCTGGCAGGCGGCGGCGCTCTGCTGCGCGGTCTGGACAAACGTCTTATCGACAAAATAGGCATACAGTTCCACGTCGCCGACGACCCCCTGCTTTGCGTTGCAAAGGGTACAGGCGTGGCTCTTAAGAATATCCACCGTTTCTCCTTCCTCATCCGCTAAGCCCGCAGGGTAGGGGAGTATTCAACGCTGAAGGTTTGTGAACGAGCTGTTTGCCTTTTTTATCCGCCACAGCAAGTGGTTTGTGTTCGCCCTGCTGGCCACGGCGAGCTGCGTGCTCCTTTTTCGCAGCGACCCATACCGGCAGTACCTCTTCACGACTTCGGCGGGCGCTCTCGGCGGAACCGTCTACGGCGCGGCAAACGGCGTTACATCGTACTTCAACCTTCACGACATCAACAACGACCTCAACCGGCGCAACGCCGAGCTGCAGGCCGAGGTGGAGGCCCTCAAGAGCCAACTGCGCGACTACCGCGAACTCAACAGCACCGACACCCTGCCGGTCGACACGGGTATACGGCCGTTTTCGTTCATCGTGGCCCACGTGATCAACAACTCCATCTCAAGGCCGTACAACTACCTGACAATCGATAAAGGCAGCAGCGACGGCATCCGTCCCGAGCTCGGCGTTATAGACCGCAACGGCGTGGTAGGTATTGTGAGCAACGTCGGTGCGCACAACGCACGTGTCATCTCCCTGCTCAACCCGCACTTCCGGCTTAGCTGCAAGCTGCGAAGCACCGACTATTTCGGTTCGCTCGTGTGGGGAGGCGATTCGCCCGACGAGGCCCTGCTGGAGGAGCTTCCCCGCCACACCGTTTTCGAGCCGGGCGACACCGTTGTCACCAGCGGCTACTCGGCGGTTTTCCCCGCCGGGCTCCCCGTCGGTATTGTTATGGACAGCGAGAGCGACCAAAGTCAGAATTTCTTTACCCTGCGCGTCAAGCTGCTTGCGGACTTCACCACCCTGAGCAACGTGCAGATAGTGTTGAACAGCGAGGCCGAGGAAATCCGGAGCCTCAGCGCCGGCGAGGAGAACGACTCCAAGAAAACGCCCTTCGGATTCTAAGATGGTAAAATTTGCCCTGAGATACGCTTTGGCCTTCGTGGTGCTCATCCCGGCCCAGGGGGTGGTGTTCAACCACCTCACCCTCTTCGGCGTGGCGGTCCCCCTGGTGTTCATATGGCTCATAGTAAGCCTTCCGGTCACCATAGGCACCAATCTGAGCATGCTGTTGGGCTTTCTGTGCGGCTTCGGGGTCGATATTTTCTGCGACACTCCCGGCGTCAACGCCCTGTGCTGTACCATCCTTGCCTTTGCGCGCAAACCGCTGTTCCACCTCTACGCTTCCTACGACGACGACCTCAACGGCCGGGCGCCATCGTCGGCATCGATGGGCCATGTGGCATACGTGAAGTACATCCTCACGGCTGCCGCGGCATACTGCGCCCTGATGTTCACCATCGAAGCGCTGCAGTTCTTCAACTTCCGACTGTGGGTGATCCGCGTGGTGGCTTCGGCGCTCTATACCTTCGTGCTGCTCTATGCCCTGGATGCCATCTCTCCGCGGCGACACGACTGAGCGGCAACATTTCGCTGACAACTCTTAATACTCTCTCTTAAAGAATTGCGAAAGAACTACGACCTCGAAAAAAGAAAATATATAATCGGCGCCTTCATCGTTCTGGTGGCGCTGATCTACATGGTGCGCCTCTTCGACCTGCAGATCAACGACGCAAAGTACAAGCGGTCGGCCGACTCCAACGCCTTCCTCAAGAAGACCGTCTACCCCTCGCGCGGCCTCATCTACGACCGCAACGGCGAGTTGGTGGTTTTCAACCAACCGGCATACGACGTTATGCTCATTCCCCGCGATGTGCAGCCCTTCGACACCCTCGACTTCTGCGAGACGCTCAACATCACGCCGGAGCAGTTCCGCCAGCGCCTGGTCGACCTTAAGGCCTCTGCAGGCTATTCGTCGTATACCCCCCAGCGACTTATGGCGCAACTCTCAGCCCAGGACTACGGCCGCCTGCAGGAGAAACTATACCGCTTCCCGGGCTTCTTCATCCAGAAGCGTATTCTCAGGCAGTACCGCCAGCCTACCGCGGCAAACGTGCTGGGAAACATACGCGAGGTCAACGCCGACGATATCGAGCGCGACCCATACTACGCCGCGGGCGACTACACCGGCGACCTCGGCGTAGAAAAGAGCTATGAGCCTTACCTCCGAGGTGTCAAAGGCACCGAAATTCTCATCCGAGATGCCCGAGGACGCATTCAGGGACGATATGAGGACGGCGCGGCCGACATTCAGCCCGTTTCGGGCCGCGACCTTCGCCTGAGCCTCGACATTAAGTTGCAGCAGTACGCCGAGAGCCTCATGGCGGGCAAGCGCGGCGCCGTTGTTGCCATAGAACCCGCTACCGGCGAGATTCTATGCATGGTGTCGATGCCGTCGTACGACCCCACCCTGTTGGTCGGCCGCCAGCGAGGCGAAAACTACCGCGCCCTTGTCAACGACGACTCCTGGCCTCTGTTCGACCGCGCTCTGATGGGTGCCTATCCTCCCGGCTCCACTTTCAAGCCCACCCAGGGACTTATCTTCCTCCAGGAAGGCATCATAGACCTCACCACGGCTTATCCCTGCTATCATGGCTACATCAACGGCGGCCTGCGCGTGGGTTGCCACGGCCACGGCTCGCCCCTGCCGCTCAAGCCGGCCTTGCAGACGTCGTGCAACGCCTTCTTCTGCTGGGGGTTCAAGGCCATGATCGACAAGAGAAGCAAGTACGGCACCTCCGCACGGGCCTTCGAAATATGGAAAAACCACCTTGTCAGCATGGGCTACGGCTATAAACTCGGAGTCGACCTTCCCGGCGAAGGCCGCGGCTTCATACCCAACGACCGCTTCTACAACCGCTTCTACGGCGAAGGCCATTGGAGTGCCAACACCATCATCTCCGTGGCCATCGGCCAGGGCGAAATTCTCGCCACTCCTCTTCAGATAGCAAACCTCGGTGCCACCATAGCAAACCGCGGACACTACATCACGCCCCACGTGGTGAAGGAAATTCAGGATACCGTCATGCCCGACGACGCCATAAAGACACACTATCCCACCATCGAGGCGCATTACTACCAGGACATCGCCGAAGGCATGCGAATGGCCGTCACGGGCGGCACGTGCCGCCGTGCAGCCATCCCCGGCATCGAGGTGTGCGGCAAAACCGGTACGGCTCAGAACCCCCACGGCAAGGACCACTCCGCCTTTATGGGCTTCGCTCCATATCAGGAACCGAAAATTGCCGTGGCCGTCTACGTCGAAAACGGCGGCTGGGGCGCTACCTACGGCGTGCCTATCGGATCCCTGGTGATGGAAAAATACCTCACCGGCACTATAGCGCCCGAGCGTAAGCCAATGGAAACAATGATGTTAAACTCTTCTATTACCTATGCCGCTCCAAAGAAGAACTGACGCCGGAAGCACTTTCCGCAATCTGGACTGGCCTACGGTGGCCATCTACCTCATCATGGTCTTCGCCGGCATGGTAAGCATATATGCCGCAAGCTACGACTTCGACCAGGCCTCGATGTTTTCCGGCGACGAGTTCTCCGGCAAGCAGCTCCGTTGGATTGGTCTGGGTGGCGTGCTGGGCCTGGTCATTCTGCTCATCGACGCCCGGATGTACGAAACCTACGCCTATCCCATCTATACCATAGTCGTTATCCTGCTGGCCCTTACGCCCTTTATAGCGCCCGACATCAAAGGCTCCCATTCGTGGATTGTCCTGGGCCCGATGAGCCTTCAGCCGGCCGAGTTTGCCAAATTCGCAACGGCCCTCGCTTTGGCCAAACTTTTCAGCAGCTACCACTTCCGGCTCAACGCCAAAGTAGGCAATTACTTCAAGGCCCTCGGCATCATCTTTGTGCCCATAGTGCTCATCCTGCTTCAGAACGAAACGGGTTCGGCCCTGACCTTCATGGCTCTCTTCTTTGTGCTCTACCGCGAGGGAATGAGCGGCCTGGTGCTCTTTGCGGCTCTCTTCGCGGTGGTTATCTTCGTGGTTGGCATCAAGTTCACCGAAACGATGGTCTTGGGCGTCCCGACCGGGCAGTTTGCCGTAATGGTCATAACCATGATGGTGGCAGTAGGTATGGCTGCCGTCTACGGCCGGCGCTACGAAATAGCCCGCAACCTGCTGCTGGGCTTTCTGGGCGTGGGCGTGGTGGTATATATCGTCAGCCTGTGTGGCGTCGAAGTGCCGGGACTGCCGGTTATGTTGGCCACCCTGGGAATAGCTGTGGTCTATATCTGCGTTGAGGCCATCAAGACCCATCGCCCGAGGCTCTATGTGGCCGCCGCTTCGGTAGTGTTTGGCATCGCTTTCCTGTTCAGCGTCGGAGCTGCCTTCAACCATCTTCAGCCCCACCAGCAGATGCGTATCAAGGTTGTGCTCGGCATGGTCGAAGACCTGCGCAATGCCGGCTACAACGTCAACCAGTCCAAGATAGCCATCGGCTCGGGCGGCTTCTTCGGCAAAGGCTTCCTCAACGGCACCCAGACCAAGCTCAAATACGTTCCCGAGCAGCACACCGACTTCATCTTCTGCACCATAGGCGAAGAGGAAGGATTTGTGGGCACAGCGATGGTGACGCTGCTCTTTCTCGGGCTCATACTGCGCGTAATCAAAATCGGCGAGCGCCAGCCCACCACCTTCGGTCGCGTCTACGCCTACTGCGTGGCCTCTTATTTCATCTTCCATTTCTGCATAAACATAGGAATGGTGATAGGATTGTGCCCGGTCATCGGCATCCCGCTGCCCTTCTTCAGCTATGGCGGCTCATCGCTGTGGGGTTTCACCATCCTGCTGTTCATCCTGCTCAAAATCGACGCCTCCCGCAAAAACGTCATGGTCTACTAGGATGGATAGCGCCTACGTATGGAGTGACGGCTTCAGCCGTCGCCGACCCGGCTAAGCATTCGTTGTGCCTGTTTTCGGGCGCTATGGAGTGACGGCTTCAGCCGTCGCCGACCCGCCGAAGCATACTTTTTTCACGTGGATATCCCTTCGGGATAGGGCGAGGGCTGAAGCCCTCGGTCCATACGTTGCGTCAAAACTGAGGCAGAACAGCTATTAGCTACTATTAAAACTCGCTAAAAGGGGCTGCAAGCCGCCAAAAATTAGTAACTTTGCAACTTGACGGGACTCACCCCGGCGCTATTCTTGCTTTGCGACGATTAGTATTCTATATATTCACACTCATAGTCAGCCTGATAGGCGTGTCGGCAATGCGTTCCGAGCCCGCTTCGGAACCGCCGGCCGCCGCCATGGAGGCTGAGCCGGCCGATTCGGACTCGGTGGCTGCTGTGCCGGCCGTGCTGCAGCCCGTAGCGTCCGACAGCGACTCCGTGCTGACGCTGCCGGCCGTACCGGCGCCTCCAAGGCCTTCGCGAGTTGTGTATGAGCGGCAGGACCTCGATGCTGCCGTCGACTTTTCGTCGTCGGACTCCATGCTGATTATGCGTCGCGACTCGGCTTTTATGTTCGGAAACGCTTCGGTGGCCTACGGCGACATCAAGCTCGACGCCGCCGAGATTCAGATGGACCTCAACGACAACACGGTCTACGCCGTGGGGCGCCTCGACAGTTTAGGCGATGTGGAGGGCAAGCCCGTTTTCACCGAAGGCGGCACTGAATATGAGGCGCGCACCATGCGCTATAATTTTAAGACCGAGAAGGGGTATATAACCAACGTCGTCACCCAGCAGGGAGAGGGTTACCTCACAGGTGGAACAACCAAGAAGGACACCGCCGACGAATTCTATCTCTCCAGCGGCCGCTACACCACTTGCGACAATCACGACGACCCGCATTTCTACTTCCAGATGACCAAAGCAAAGGTGCGCCCCGGCAAAAACGTGGTCGTCGGGCCCACTTATATGGTGCTTGCGGGCCTTCCTCTGCCGCTGGCGGTGCCGTTCGGCTACTTCCCGTTCACCGACAGCTATGCTTCGGGTATCATCGTGCCGAGTTTCGGCGATGACTACAACCGCGGCTTCTATCTCAGCGACGGCGGCTACTACTTCGCCATCAACGACAACGTCGACCTTGCCCTCACCGGCGAAATATACACCAAAGGCTCGTGGGGTATTCAGGCACGCTCCAGCTACGCCAAGCGATATAAGTTCAACGGCTCCTTCGACCTGAGCTACCTCAAGACCATAACGGGCGAAAAGGGTTCGCCCGACTATGCTACCCAGACCAACTTCCAGATTCTTTGGAACCACGCCCAGGACAGCAAGGCAAACCCCAATATGAGCCTGAGCGCAAGCGTGAACTTCACCACCAGCGGATATACCCGAAACAATCTCAACTCGTACTACTCGCCAAGCTTCACGGAGAACACCAAGAGCTCGACCGTCAACATGACATACCGCTTCCCGGGCACGAAGTGGAGCCTAAGCACTACCTTCAACGTTTCGCAGCGTACGCAGGACTCAACTCTGTCGGTAAGCTTTCCGAACGTAACCGTCAGCATGAGCCAGATTTTCCCCTTCAAGCGAAAGAGAATGGTAGGCTCCGAGAGATGGTACGAGAAAATCAAGTTGTCATACACCGGCGTGCTCCAAAACTCGCTCACGGCCCAGCAGGACGTTTTCTTCAAGAAAAGTCTCATCAAGGACTGGCGAAACGGCATGCGCCACAACATCCCCATTTCGGCGACATTCAACATCCTGAAGTATTTCAATGTTACCCCAAGCATCAACTTCACTGACCGAATGTACACCACCCGAGTAGACCGCAGCTGGGACGAGCAACGAAACATCGAGGTGTGCGACACCTCCTACTCCTTCTACAACGTCTACGACTTCAACGCCTCTGTGTCGCTCGATACCAAAATCTACGGCTTCTACCAGCCTATAGGCTTTTTGGGCAAGAAGATAAAGATGATTCGCCACGTGATGACGCCCTCGGTTTCCTTCAGCGGCGCCCCCGACTTCAGCTCGCCGTTCTTCGGCTACTACGGGCAGTACAGCTACGTCGACTCCCGCGGGGCCGAGCAGGTCAGAAAGTACAGCCGCTTCCCCAACTCGCTCTACGGCGTGCCGGGTCAAGGTAAGTCCGGAACTATCTCATATGCCCTGGCGAACAACCTCGAAATGAAGGTCAAGAGCGACAACGACTCCATCGGCGAAAAGAAAATTTCGCTTATCGAGAACCTCAACATCTCACAGAGCTACAACTTCGCGGCCGACTCCCTCCGCTTCTCCGACATCAACACCTCAATCCTGCTCCGAATAACCAAGGGCTTCAACCTTAACCTCTCGGCGACATGGGACCCCTATACCTACGCACTCAACGAAAACGGCACCCCCGTAAAGGTCGACCGGCTACGCATCAGCTGCGGAAAAGGACTGGGGCGCCTCATGCGTACCGGAACGTCGTTCTCCTACACCTTCAACAACGATACCTTCCGACGCAAGAAGAAAAACAACAACTCCGATTCGAACTCCGACAACAGCAATACCTCCGGAGCGCAGCACCAGCAGGATCTCGACGACCAGGCCGACAATGCCGCCGGTGGCGGCGACATTGAGCTCAACTCCGACGGATACGCCAAGTGGGCCGTGCCTTGGAGCCTGACACTCAACTATTCCATAAACTACGGTTACGGTTCGTTCAACTACGACAAAATGGAGTTCAACGGTAAGGTGACCCAAAACCTGTCGTTCTCGGGAAATATACGCCCCACGCCGAACTGGAACTTCTCTTTCTCGGCAAGCTACAACTTCGACACCCACAAAATCGCCTACATGAACTGCAATATATCGCGCGACCTGCACTGCTTCTCAATGCGCGCCAGCTTTGTGCCGGTAGGCCCCTACAAGAGCTATAATTTCCACATCGCTGTGAAGAGCTCCATGCTCGCCGACCTCAAGTACGACAAACGCTCATCCCTCTCCAATGGCGTCGACTGGTACTAAATAATTGATAATTGACAATTGATAATTGATAATTATTTGTCGGCCAGTTTGTTTCGTGTTGTTTTTATGATTGAGGTAAGAATTCGGAGCAACTCTTCGCAGTCATCTTTTAAACTTTTTGATTGTTCAGGGGTAAGATATTCAGCATCGGAAAGAAGGTCCAACCAATATAAGGTTTCATTCGCTTCTTTAAGCGAAATATTCATTTTAGCCACAAAATCCGCTCCACTTTGGGCTTGAACAGCTTCGCGAATGTTGGCCCCAATGCTAGTTGCACTCCGAAGCAGCTGCTTCGAGAGTATGAACTCTCTATTCATACATTCTACCGACGTCAAATACTTATAAGCTTTGACACAACGTAAGGCGAATGCATAGCTTTTTGTTAGAATAATATTCTCCTCCTGATATTTCATCCTCTCAATTGTCAATTAACAATTATCCATTATCCATTATCAATTGTCAATTAACAATTGTCAATTCCTTTGGCGATAGTGGGCGACTACGTCGTCGATTGTTATGCCGAGGAGGTCCATTTGGGCGAAGGTGGAGTCGAGGACGGTGGTGAAAAATTCGCGGCGCTGCTCTTCGGCCACCAGAGCAGGGGCGTCGTCGCTTAGAAAGTATCCCATGCCGCGGCGGGACGCTATTATGCCGCCGGCCTGCAGCTGATCGTAGGCCTTGAGCACGGTATGGGAGTTGACGGCCAGGCCCACAGCGAGCTCGCGCACCGAAGGCACTTTCTGCCCCGGCTCCCAGACTCCGCTCAGTATGCACCCGAATGCATAGTCGATAATCTGACGGTAGATGGGTTTATCCGCTTTAAATTCCATGGTTTCAGTTCTGTCGGGTCTTGATTTTCCAAACACACAGAGCAAGCAGAATAGCCGAGAGCACAAAAGTGCCGATTGCAAAGATGCGGGCGTCGTAGAGAATGTTCTGCATCATCTGGTCGGCGAAAGCGTTGGGGTCGGACACCAAACCATCGCGCAGACCGCGCATGAAGTCGGTGGAAGCGACCGAAACAATCCCTATTACGAGGCCGGCTGCAAAGTTTATGAAAATGCCTACAAGACCGCCCACGATGCCTAATGCCACGCGGTTGCGGCGGCTGAAGACAACGGCGAAGGCCACGCAGCTCATCACCACCAGCGAACTCCCGACGTTGGTGTACCAGGATTGGTCCGACACGTCGCTGAGGTTGAACTGCGTACCATCGCCGTAGTTCTGGAGAAATTCCATAAAAGTGGTGTTGACGGCGGCATCGGCAGTGAAGATAGATGCCAAGCCCAGCAAGGCATACCACACCACGGCTAAGAAGGCCGGATAAGCCAAAAGTATGTATGCAAGGAAGAAAAACGCCTTCTCCTGCCACGACGCGGGCAGAGTGGTGGCCACAGCGCGGTTGCGGCAGAAAGCGAACAAAAGCGGGCCGCAGTAGAAAGTCATACCGGCCAGCGAGAGCGCGCCGGCGTAGAGTAAAACACCTATGGGCAGACAGTGTTCCTGGTCTCCGCGGAGAATATTCAAGGCGCCAAGGCACACCAGATAGCAGGCGGCCACTACGAAGCCGGCTGCGATGAGCTGTGCGCGCATAGCGGGCCGGTAGAAGCGGATGAGCATATTTATGCGGTCGGCGTGGGTGTTGAGATTAGCCATGGTCATTTGTTGAGTTGGGTGAGAAGATTTTCGCCGGCGTCGCTGAGAAGGCCGCTGTAGAGCAGTTCGAAATCAATTCCGGTAGGCTCATTTTCGGAGGCCGCCATTATCATTCGGAAGGCGCCGCTGTCCGGTTCGATATAGAGCGCGCCGGGATGGGGCACTGACGACTTCACGAATGCGAGACGTTCGGTAACCTCGGCCGTTGTTCCGGAGTAGAGCAGTCGGCCGCGGTGCAGCAGAAGCACCGAATCGTAGAGCACTTCCAGATCGGCTACCGTGTGGGTCGAGATGAGCACAGTTTGCTCCTCGTCGATGCAGCGGCTCATCATGCGCCGCATTTCCTTCTTTGAGGTGATATCCAGTCCGTTTGCCGGCTCATCGAGCAGCAGCAGCTCGGGGCGCAGGGCCAGCGCAAAGGCAATGTTGGCCTTGTGGAGCATACCCAGCGAGAGGCTGCGCAGCTTCTCGCGTCCGGTAAGGCCGAAAGCGGCCAGATTTTCCTCGAAGAAAAGCCGGCTGAAGCGGGGATAGAACGGCGCATGGTATTCCGCCGCCGCATTCAGGTCGCGGAAGGGGCTGATGTAGTCCGAGGGGAGGAAGAAAATCTTGCTCAGCGTTTCGGGCATGCGCCTGCAAGGCTGCTCGCCGTTGAATTCTATAGTGCCCTGCGAGGGGAAAATGCCCCCGGAGAGCAGATTGAGCAGAGTGGTTTTGCCGGCGCCGTTTTCGCCCAGCACCAGGCAGACACCCGGCTCAAGTGATATCGTAAGGTTGCTCAGAGCTTCGGTGTGCTTGCTGTAGCGGTAGGTGAGATTGTCGATGGAAAGCATGGCGATGGGTGGCTAATCTTCAGAGCAGAAGGAGAATGAGAAGTACAGTGACGGCCGTTGCGATGAATGTTTCCATGTGGTGGTGTGGTTGATTGTTGGAGAAATGTAGTGTTGTAGGTGACTAACACACCGCAAAGGTAGACACAAAAATTGAACCGACCAAATTTTTTGTGAACTTTTTCAAAAAAAAACGTCGGACTTGAGGTCTGCTCGGTCAGATTATGTCGCTGAAAGTCGGGATGTCGGGAAGAAAGACATAGCCTGCGCCTTCGAAGCGCACGCAGAAGTGGCGCAGGCCGTTGCTCACCATAAGGTACGGGGCCTCGAGCACTATATTATAGCGAGCAATCTGGTCGAACACCTTTTGAGTAATGTTGACGCCGGGAGCCTTGTACTCGCAGATGACCCGCGGGCGCAGATTGCGGTCGAAGACGACGGTGTCGCATCTTCGTTTGGTTCCGTGGAGCCGGATGCTGTACTCATTGGCCACCAAAGCGGCGGGGAAGTCGCGGTGAGCGCACAGAAAGCCCACAAAGTGCTGGCGCACCCACTCTTCGGGAGTGAGAGCGAGCCACTTGCCGCGCAGAGCGTCGAAGACCTCCGGAGCACCGCGCACACCGGCGCCGGGTCGGAGCCTGAGTTCCACGCGGGGGAGGTTTAGGGGCGGCAAAGATTGAATATGGTCGATGGCATCCATGGTTGACGGGTGCAAAATTACAAAAAAACAGCATTGGCAGTTGCTCCCCTTGAGGATTTTCTATAATTTTGTAAAGCAATACACCCCGAAACTCTACCATCGATGAAATCCTTTCTGCTCTCTCTGCTTTGCCTGCTGTGTCTTCAGACCGGCTTGGGCTGCACATCACTCATAGCCTCCGGGCGCGCCACCCTCAGCGGCCGCCCCATTCTATGGAAGCACCGCGACACCGGCGCCTCCGACAATTTTCTCTACCGCGTTGAGCGGCCGGGAGAAATCGGCTATGTCGGCCTCTTCAACGGTGGCGACAGCCTTGCGCTGGACGAAGCCTGGATGGGGATGAACGATGCGGGCTTTGCAATCATGAACACCGTGGCCTACAACCTGCCGGAGAACGACCCCGATTGGGCCGACCGCGAAGGCTACGTTATGGCCCGTGCTTTGGCCACCTGCCGCAGCGTCGACGACTTCGAGGCTCTGCTGGAGAGTCTGCCCAAGCCGATGGGCGTGCGGACAAACTTCGGGTGTATAGATGCCGCGGGCAACGGCGCCTACTTCGAGACCGACGACTACCATTGGCGGCGATTCAACGTCGACGACGCTCCCGACGGTGTGCTCATCCGCACCAACTACGCCATGAGCGGCACCACGGACGAAGGCATGGGCTACATCCGCTACCAAAACGTAGAATACCTTCTCAAGGAAGCCATTCCGGCAGGTGTGCTTTCGCCGTCGGCTCTCACCGAGGGAGTTAGCCGCAGCTTCTACAACGCTCAGATCGGCAACGACATGCTTGCCACGGGCGACGCCTATATCGTCGACCAGGATTTCGTGCCCCGTCGTTCGTCGACGGCCTCGATAGCCATTGAGGGCGTGCTGCGCGGTCAGACTCCGGCTGCCATGCGTATGTGGACTGTGCTGGGCTATCCGCCCGTGTCGCCGGTCTATCTTGCCAAGCTCAACGCCATACCGGCCGACTTGATGCCGGTCTCGGAAACCGACTGCCACGCCCCGGCCAACACGCGCGCCCTCGAAGCCTTCCGCGCCGTATTCCCTATTCGCCGAGGCAACGGTCCGCACTACATTCGCACCGAGGCCCTCGAGCCACTTATGGAAGCGGCCCGCGCTCTGTCGTTGGAGGCGTACTCCTCAGCGCGCTAACCGGGCGTGCCGGCACGCCGAGGGCCAGCGTTCGCGGCGCAATGCTGCGGGTCACCACAGCGCCGGCACCTACCACGGCGCCCTCGCCGATAGTGACGCCGGGAAGGACAGTGACGCCGGCGCCTATCCACACATTGTCCTCTATGGTAATCGGCCGGGCCTGCATCAGCCCGGCGGCCCGCTCGGCGGCATCCAGACTGTGGGTGATGGTCGTCAAGGTTGTGTTGGGGCCAATCATCACATTGTTACCTATCGTCACCTGAGCCTCGTCGAGAATGGCGAGGCCGAAATTGCCCACGAAATTTCGGCCGATGCGGATATTGAAACCGAAGTCGCATCGAAAGGGCGAATGAATAACGCCGCCTGCGGGAGCCTGCGCCAGGAGTTCGTTCAGAAGGCGTGCTCGTGCTTCCGAGTCGGACGGACGGGTATTATTGAGGTCGAAGCAAAGGTCGGCGGCGCGGGTAAGCGCCTCGGCCACATCGGGCAAGTCGGCAGCGGCGGCGTAGACCGGTTCGCCGCGCCGGAGAAGGTCGAAGACAGAAGTATCCATTGTCGGAATGATTTTGCTGACAAAATTACAGCATTGGCATGGATTTTGCAAAGCGTAATTTTGTGAAAAGTGTTTGCCGAGGCGTTGAACCAAAGAAGGCACGGTGTTGTTAAAGATAATAAAAACCCAAGCGGGTCAAACTCCCGCAAGCATCACAAAAACAAAATTATGAATTTCAACAACTTCACCATAAAGTCGCAGGAAGCCATCCAGAAGGCCGTTGAGATTACGCGTGGAGCCGGCACACAGGCCATCGAACCGGTGTGCCTCCTCAAGGGCGTGATAGAGGAGGGTGAGTCCGTAGTAAAATTCATCTTTCAGAAGATAGGCGTCAGCCCGGCCGTAGTAACCCAGGCCGTCGACCGCGAAATAAGCAATCTCCCCAAGGTGAGCGGTCAGGAACCCTACCTGAGCCGGGAGAGCAACGACGTGCTTCAGAAGGCACTCGACATCGCCAAGAAGCAGGGCGACCAGTACGTTACGCTGGAGGCTCTGCTGTCGGCCATTTTTGAAGTGAAGTCGCCGGCCTCCACCATACTTAAGGACGCGGGCCTGACGGCAGGCGACCTTAAGGCTGCCGTGGAGGAACTCCGCAAAGGCAAGAAGGCCACCGACCAAGGCGCCGAGGAGACCTACAACGCCCTGAGCAAGTATGCCGTCAACCTCAACGAACGCGCCCGCTCGGGCAAACTCGACCCCGTCATCGGCCGCGACGAAGAAATACGCCGTGTGCTCCAGATTCTGAGCCGACGCACCAAGAACAACCCCATGCTCATCGGCGAACCCGGCACCGGCAAGACTGCCATCGCCGAAGGCCTCGCTCACCGCATCGTGCGCGGCGACGTGCCCGAAAATCTGCGCACCAAGCAAATCTACTCGCTCGATATGGGCGCCCTCGTTGCCGGCGCAAAGTATAAGGGCGAGTTCGAGGAGCGCCTCAAGGCCATCGTGAATGAAGTCACCCAGGCCGACGGCGAGATTATCCTCTTCATCGACGAAATCCACACCTTGGTGGGCGCCGGCAAGGGCGAAGGCGCCATGGATGCCGCCAACATCCTCAAGCCGGCCCTTGCTCGCGGCGAGCTGCGCAGCATAGGCGCCACCACCCTGGACGAATACCAGAAATATTTCGAAAAAGACAAGGCCCTTGAGCGCCGATTCCAGAAAGTCATGGTCAACGAACCTGACGAAACCAGCGCCATCGCCATTCTCCGCGGACTTAAGGAACGCTACGAAAACCACCACAAGGTGCGCATCCGCGACGAAGCAATTATCGCCGCCGTACAGCTCTCGGAGCGCTATATCACAGACCGTTTCCTACCCGACAAGGCCATCGACCTCATCGACGAAGCCGCATCCAAACTCAAACTGGAGATTGACTCCGTGCCGCAGGCTCTCGACGACATCACCCGCCGCATCGCCCAGAAGGAAATAGAGCGCGAGGCCATCAAGCGCGAGGGCATGAAGGACCGCGTCAAGGAAATCGAACATGAAATCGCCTCCCTGCGCGAGGAAGAAAAAGAATACTCCGCCAAGTGGAAGGCCGAGAAAGACCTCATCAACCGCATCCAGCAGAACAAAATCGACATCGAGCAGTTGGGCTTCGAGGCCGAGAAAGCCGAGCGGGAGGGCAACTACGCCCGCGTGGCCGAAATCCGCTACTCCCTGATCAACGAAAAGGAGAAGGAGAACGCCACCATCCAAGAGCAACTCAAGGCCATGCAGGGCGAGAAGGCTCTCATCAAGGAGGAAGTCGACGCCGAGGACATCGCCGACGTCGTTTCGCGCTGGACCGGTATTCCCGTCAACAAGATGGTGCAGTCCGAAAAAGAGAAGCTGCTACACCTCGAAGAAGAACTCCACAGCCGCGTAATCGGCCAGGAGGAGGCCATCAGCGCCATCGCCGACGCCGTGCGCCGCAGCCGAGCCGGCCTCAACGACCCCAAACGACCCATTGGCTCGTTTATCTTCCTGGGCACCACCGGTGTGGGCAAGACCGAGCTCGCAAAGGCCCTGGCCGAATACCTCTTCGACGATGAGAACATGATGACCCGAATCGATATGAGCGAGTACCAGGAGAAGCACAGCGTGAGCCGACTTGTCGGAGCGCCTCCCGGATACGTCGGCTACGACGAGGGCGGCCAGCTCACAGAAGCGGTGCGCCGCAAGCCCTACTCGGTGGTACTTTTCGATGAAATCGAGAAGGCGCACCCCGACGTGTTCAACATCCTGCTTCAGGTGCTGGACGACGGACACCTCACCGACAACAAGGGCCGCAACGTCAACTTCAAGAACACCATAATAATAATGACCTCGAACATGGGTAGCTCCCTCATCCGCGACAACTTCGCCGCCATGACCGATGCCAACCGTGCCGAGACCGTCGAAAAGACCAAGGAGCAGGTGCTCGACATGCTCAAGCAGACCATACGCCCCGAGTTCCTAAACCGCATCGACGAAATAATAATGTTCACGCCGCTCAACCGCCGCGAAATCGAAGAAATCGTGGGGCTGCAGATCAAGAGCATACAGCGCATGCTGATGCACTCCTCGGGTATAGAGCTCACCGTGACGCCCAAGGCCCTCGGCTTCCTGGCCGACGAGGGCTTCGACCCCGAGTTCGGCGCTCGTCCCGTCAAGCGCGCCATCCACCGGCTTGTGCTCAACCAGCTCAGCAAGGACATCCTTGCCCAGAAGGTCGACCGTTCCAAGCCCATCGTGATCGACGTCGAAGGCGACGGCCTGGTGTTCCGCAACTGACCGACACTCACACTAACCCTAATTCATCATAACCAAAATGAAAAAGTTATTCTACCTCCTCATTCTGGCAGTGCTACCTGCCGCGCTGCTGAGCAGCTGCAGCGACGACGACGATTTGCCTCAGGTGGACTTCACACTGAGCATCGAGGGCGGCTCCTATGCCGATGGTGTAATCTATGTGGTTCAGGGCCAGAACCTGACCATCGAAAGCATCACCGTGACAAACATGGAGAGCAACAAGGGAGCCATGATTACCTCCGCCTCCTACTACTGGGACGGTTACTATCTCGGCGCCGCAATCCAGCCGCCCTACGGTTTTGAAATCGAGACAACCGACCAGACACCCATCGGCCGGCACACTCTCGAGATTGTCAGCCCGCTCTATGCGGTCGACAAAGAACTCGCCACTTCCGTGCTTGTCTACACGGTTCAGGTGGTAGCCTCCGAAGACGAAATACCCAACGAGGGCACCAACGTCTTCACCGGCACCCCGACGGTGAGCGAGGAATCCCATTGAATGCGACCTCCTCTATAACGATCGCCCCGGCACCGGGTCTGCCACGAGCAGCCTCCGATGCCGGGGTTTTTTTATGTTTCCGTGGGTTGGGTTAGTTGGCGGCGACGCGCCAGATTGTGCCTTCGATGAGCGAAACGTAGACGTCGCCCGTGGTCGGGTCGATGTCGATGCCGTTTATCTCGCTGACGCCAAGAGGCAGAGAGGCGACTATGGTTTTGGAGTCGGGGTCGACCATGGTGAGGACGCCACGGCGCGAGCCGGCGTAGACGATGCCGTCGTGCTCGGCGACGATGCAGGGGGCGTGCTCGTAGCCCAGGCCCATGTCGAGGGTCCAGAGCTCGCGGAAATCGGGCGCGGTGGCGTCGACGGCAACGAGTTCGCCGTCCATGGTCTTGGCGTAGACGCGGGTGCCGTCGGCGCTGACGCCGAGGCTTTCGCGGTAACGGTGCGAGTTGTCGCGCCAGAGGGTTGCGCCCGTGGCGCGGTCGATTGCCGTCATGAAGCGGTCGGGAGCAACGATGTAGACGCGGCTTCCGGAGACGACGGGCACAACGTTGCCGGGGCCGAGCATGTTGGCGCTTTTGCCGTTGTTCCATACCCACTTGAGTCGGCCGGTGTTGAGGTCAAGGCAGCGCAGATTTGTATCCCATGCGCCGAAGACGAGGTCGGTGCCGTCGATGGCCGGGGCAGCCTGGCAGTAGTTGAAGAGCGAGTCGTAGACCCAGATGGTGCGGCCGTCGGAGGGTCGGCGGCGCTCTATTCGTTTGTAGCCTCCCTGTATGTAAGCTCGACCGTCGGGGGTGAGGAGTCCGTCGGCGACGTAGGGACCTTCGGCGCTCGGCTGCTTCTTGCGGAGGCGCCCGGTGGCGGCATCGAGGATGAGGATGCCGTCGTGGGCAGGCACGGCCACACGGCCTTCGCCGAGGCTGACAGGTCGGGAGAACAAGGATGCGCCTGTGGGCACCGACCAAGCGAGTGTGCCGTCGGCCTTGTTTACGGCGCGGGCCTCTCCGAGGGAGTTGCCGAAGAATACGCGGTCGGCGTCGAAGCCCACACGTGTGAAGATAGAGGCGCTGTCGGCCCAAACCTTGTCGACGCGGAAGCCGGCGGGAGCCTCGATTTGGCGGGGTTCGGGGCGGCGCATGGGTTTGTGGACGGTTTTGGCTGCGAAGGCATAGCGCGCGGCGGGAGCTTGGCCGAGTTTCTTCTCATAGACGTGGACCCACTGCGGGTCGACCTCTACGATGGAGTAGCCAAAGTCGCCTCCGCGCATATCGAGCGCGCGAGTCATCACGGCGGGTAGGTCGGAGCCGCTGTCCTCGCCTCCGGCGTTGTAGGCCCTCCAGGTGTGGTAGTGGCCGTTGATATGGCCGATTACGGGAAAATCTTCCAGCACGGCCATATAGTCGGCGCAATTGTCGAGGTCGTCCAGGAGGGGGTAGTGGTTGAAGTTGAGAACGCGTTCGCCCGGACGGACCGAGTCGGTGAGGGTGCGACGCAGCCAGTGGAGGTCTTCCTGCTTGATGTGGCCGTCGCCCATCTTCATATAGGGGCCGCAGTTGATGCCCACGATAACCAGCGAGTCCACTCGGGCGAAGAAACGGTCGTTGCCCCATAGGTCGACAAAAGTTTTGGTCGCGCTCTGACTCCAATTGTTTTCGTGGTTGCCGGGCAGAACGTAGAGAGGCCGGGCGATGCCGTCCAGAATGGATTTCACGTTGGCGAGCTGCTCGTCGGAGCCTTCGTTTGTGAGGTCGCCGTTAACGACGACGATGTCGAAGTTGCCGGCGTTGATTTCGTCGACGGCTTGGCGGAGACGGCTCTCGTTTTCATTGCCGGGAGTGACGTGAATGTCGCTGAGCAGGGCAATGCGCTGGCCCCAGGCATTGCCGGCGGGCAGGAGGAGGGCGCAGGCGGCCGCAGCGAAGAAGTGAGTGATTTTCATGGATGCTGTGTGTTGTAATTGTGTTTTATGGCCACAAAGGTACGCAAAAAACTGGACGCCTACAATTATATGTTACCATAAGAAATATGTAATGAATACGGGCGTCAGATACTGCGACTTTTCTTAATTGAGGAGTTTGCGGTTATCGTCGCCACTCGCCAATACTTCCATCTGATGAATGGCTATTTGATTGAGTTTGACAAGACGCTCTGCCTGAGGGATGCCCTGCTCAATGAAAAGTGCATTAATGCTCTCCATATTGGACAGGCAAATAAGCTCGTTGATTGAAGCGTAGTCGCGGATATTCCCTTTAAGGTCGGGGTGCGCGTCACGCCATTGCCGTGCCGTCCGGCCAAACATCGCCACGTTGAGGACGTCAGCTTCGTCCGCATAGACAAAACTGGCTTGTTCACGAGTAACAAGAGAGGGAAGCAAGTGGTTTTTTATTGCATCGGTATGTATGCGGTAATTAATTTTTGACAGCTCTCGCTTGGCCGACCACCCAAGTAATTTCTGTTCCTCAGTTTTGAGACGTTGAAATTCCTTTACAATATAAATTTTGAATTCCGGGCTTATCCACATCGCAAATTCAAATGCGATGTCTTTATGGGCATAGGTTCCACCGTAACGACCGGCTTTGGCTTGAAGACATACCGCATTCGTGCGGGCGACGAATTCTTTTACGCTTATTTTGAAGCTGTTGAGGCCAGATTGATTTTTAATTATGGCGAATTCGCCATAATTAAAATCGGGGTTATAAACCTTCTCCCATATGCCTATGAATTCAAGAGTATTGCGGTTGCGCAGCCAGTCAGTTATGAAAAAATCGCCATCTTTCGCTTTTATCATATCGGTAAGGCATATGTAGTCCTCGTTTCCGACTCGGACGATATTCACCTCTGTATTTTGAACAACTATCTTCGTCATTGCTTTTTGAAGTTTGAAGATACAAAGATAGGCAATAATCAAATACCGACAAAATGAAGAATTTAAGCGTACTGATTTTATTCGAAAAAAACGGGGGCCGGTTTTAACGGAGGACTCTTTTATGCTCTTCAGCTTGGCGAAGAGGTAATAAAAAAACTTATGATGCGGAAAAAGTTGAACAAAGTAAAGGGAAGCGTTGTTGGAATTTTAAACAAGGTCAAAAACGAACATAAAACATAAAATTCTCACTCTTATATTCAAAGACCGTTATGAAAAAAGTCGCATTATTCATGGTCCTGGCTGTCACCGCGCTTTCGGCAATGGCACGGGTAAACGGCAGTGAACTACGCAAACTCCAGAACTTTCTGAACCAGCCTGCACAGGAAGCCGCAACCAACGCTCAGGCTCTCAACATCACCAATACCTCCGACCCGTCGACCTGGGAAGGAGTGACCGTGGTAGGCAACAACATCACCGAAATCAAGTGGAAGGACAAAAAACTCGCCGGCGTCCTCGATCTGAGCGGCTTCCAGGCACTCACTACCGTTGACGTTTCGCGCAACCGCCTTACCGAGCTCACCGTTACCGGCGACCCGCTGCTGACTGAGCTCAACGCCTCCCGCAACCGCCTCACCAAGGTTGACTTCGCCGGCTGCCCGCTCCTTACCAAAGTCAGCATCAACCACAACCGCATCACCGAATTCGAACTCAGCGATGTGCCTCTGCTCAAAAACCTCAACATCAGCTCAAATCTCCTTGCCGGCCTTGACCTGAGCAACTCCTCCACTCTGGAGACCGTAAACTGCCAGAGCAACCATCTGGAGACGCTGAATGTTACCAACTGCACCGCTCTGAAGAACCTCTACTGCGGCTACAACAAGCTGACCGGCCTCACCCTCGTAGGTGTGACCAACCTTCAGAACCTCAACATGGACGACAACGAGGTATCGAACATGATCGTTTCCGGTCTGCCTTCGCTGGCTTCCTTCATCTGCTCGGACAACAACATGAAGACCCTGGGCATGCGGGAATGCTCCGCTCTGATGGACATTGTCTGCTCCTACAACAACCTGACTTCCTTCGAGATTGCCCAGTGCCCCAACGTGGTCTTCATCGACTGCTCCTACAACGACCTGAGCCAGCTCAGCCTGACAAACCAGACCTTCCTGCAGCGTCTGCTGTGCAACAACAACGAACTCACCATGCTCGACGTCAGCTTCGACCAGGCTCTGACCTACATCAACTGCCGCTACAACATGATTACTGACCTTCGAACCGTTGCCTGCCCCAATCTTACCCAGATTGCATGCCAGTGGAACTACTAACAGCAAGAACATAACCAAACAAGAAGCCGACCCCTCGGGGCCGGCTTCTTTGTGTCCGATATGTCGGACAAGAATATGGAGTGCGGATGTCAAACACTATTTTTGATTACAGCAGGGCGGTGAAGGCCGACAGGGAGCGGGCTTTACGCAAGGCTTTGAGAAGGGAGCGGGGGAGGGCGGCTTCGGCGTACTCCAAGCGCGGTTGGATGCGGCTCAGAGCCTGCGCCTCGCCGCAGGAGGCTTCGGAGAGTTGGCAGGCAACGTCGCGGAGTATCTCGAGCCAGAGTTCCACTCGCTCGTCGTCGCTCCACTCTTTGCCTGTCAGCACCTCTGCCGGCAGCGAAGGCCGAGCAAGCACGCCGCGGCCGACCATTACTGCGGCTACCGTCGGGAAGAGGTCGAAGACCTCGCTGACCTGTTCGGGAGTTGTCAGGTTGCCGTTGAAGACTACGCGATGATGAAGCTTATGCGCCATTTCGGCGAAGACGGCGCGGTCGACCTCGCCGCGATATGCCTGCACGGCGGTGCGGGGGTGGATTGCCACAAACTCGAGGGGCATGGCGTTGAGTGTATCCGCAAGTTCCGACCATTCGTCGATAAGGCGTACCCCCGGGCGCATTTTGACAGAAAAACGAATATCCGGGTGGGCTGCCATTACCGCGGTGGCCGCTGCGAGCGCTTCGGACCGCAGCGCGCCGGCTCCTCGGCCGGCCTTCACCTGCGGCGGGAAGGGGCAGCCCAGATTGAGATTGATGCGGGAGTAACCCAAAGCGCTGATGGCGCTCGCGATGGCTCCAAGTTCGTCGGCATCGCGGAAGATGGCTTGCGGGAGGACATCGAGACCTTCGTTGGCCCGGGGCGCAATGTCGGCCAGGTCGCGTCGGCGCGGCTCTCCCTTGTCGATGCGGACAAATGGCGCGCAGTAGGCCGCAACAGGCAGCCCGCGGCGTTGCATGGCGTGGGCGTGGGCGCGACGCCAAAAGCAGTCGGTGAAGCCCTGCAGGGGCGCAACGATGATTTTCATAGTGCAAAAATACTAATTTCGGGGCATAGAACGCCTCAAAATGGACTTTGAAGAATTAAAAAATGTAAAAACGCTTGGCGGACCCGAATATTGTTCGTAATTTTGTGCCCGGGTAAGTCCTACACGACCAGCTCCCCAAGAATCCCCCAGGTCTTGACCGAAGCAAGGGTATTGGGTCGTAGCGGTGCGATGTAGTAAGCTTGCCCATTTTTTGTTTATACACTTCTTTAGCCGCCTTCCCTATGTTCCGGATAATAAGCGACTTTCTTAATACTTACGTCGGGCAGCCTTACGGTAGCGTCCTGCCGGACCTTATCATTCTGGTCGGCATCGCCTTGCTGGCTGTTGCTTCATACTATGTGTTGGAGTGGATTCTTGCCGGTTTCAGCAAGCTCATATCGCGTACGCGCACCACATGGGACGACGACCTCCTCAACAGCCGTATGCTCCGGGCCGTTTCGCAACTTGCTCCGGCAGTGGTGGTGAAGTGGCTGCTGGTGGGCTTCTTCGCAGAAGGCTCGGCCTACGGCTTCCTGACCACGCTCACCACGCTCTATATTCTCGGGGCGGTGGTGTGGATTCTGGTGATTTTCATCAGCAACCTATATAAGGCTTTTCTCAAGCGGCCCGCGCTCAAGGCCTACGCCATAAAGGGCGTTTTCCAGATGGTGCAGCTCATTTTGCTTTGCATAGCGGCCATTCTGGCGGTGAGCATTATCATCGGCAAGTCGCCGGTGGTAGTTCTGACGGCGCTGGGCGCATCGGCGGCAGTGCTGATGTTGGTTTTCAAGGACACCATTCTCGGCCTGGTGGCTTCCATCCAGCTCACGGCAAACAATATGATTAAGCGCGGCGACTGGATTGTCTGCAACGGCCACGACGCCAACGGCGAGGTCGTCGATATCTCGCTGACAACCATCAAGGTGCGCAACTGGGACAATTCTGTCACCACCATTCCGCCCTATTCGCTTGTGAGCGAGTCGTTCCGCAACTACGATCCCATGGTGACCTCCGGAGCACGCCGCGTGGAGCGCTCAATACTCATCGACGCAAACACGGTGCGCTTCTGCACCGACGACGAACTTGAGCGCCTCTCGGCGCAAGGATGGCTGGAGGGGCTCGATGTCGACACGGCCCGCCGCCAGGTGAACCTGCACCTTCTGCGCTCATACCTTGAGGCCTGGCTTGCCGCCGACCCTCGCATCAACACTTCGGCAACCCTGATGGTGCGCCAAATGGAGCCCACGGCCGCCGGACTGCCTCTTAACCTCTATTTCTTCACGCGCGAAACCGCATGGAAGACTTTCGAACACATCCAAAGCGACATCTTCGACCATGTCTATGCCATCATAGGCGAGTTCGGGCTACGAGTGTTCCAAAGTCCGGCCGGAAGCGACTTCGCGGCCGTACGCAAGAGCTGACTCTCATTTTTTTATGATTCCTTAAGATTGCCGCCCCGATAATTATCTGTAACTTTGCGCTGCCGGAGCCCGCGCGGCCCTCGTGCGCGACTCATCGTAACATAAAATCATAAAACCATAATCCATAAATACCCTGATGAAACAAAACGCAGTGGCTTCTAAAGCCGGAGCAAACGGTAATGTGGTGGCTATCATCGCCATGTTCTTCCTGTTTGCAATGATTTCGTTCGTTACAAACCTGGCGGCCCCGCTGGGAACTATCTGGAAAAACAACTATGAGTGGTCCGGCATGCTGGGCAACCTGATGAACTTCCTGGCATACCTATTCATGGGTATTCCGGCCGGCAACCTGCTGGTGAAAATAGGCTACAAGAAAACGGCTCTCTACGCAATGATAGTCGGCCTGGTGGGCCTCGTGTTCCAGTGGCTCTCCGGCATCGTAGGCACCGAGACGGGCGTCTTCGCCTACGGCGGCCAGACCGTGACGCTCAACTTCATCATCTATCTGCTGGGTGCCTTCATCTGCGGCTTCTGCGTGTGCATGCTCAACACCGTAGTTAACCCGATGCTCAACCTTCTGGGTGGCGGCGGCAACCGCGGCAACCAGCTTGTGCAGATGGGCGGCTCGTTCAACTCCCTGTCGGGCACCCTCACCCCCCTCTTCGTGGGTATGCTCATCGGTCAGGTCACCCAGAGCACCACTATGGGCAATGTAGCCCCTCTGCTCTTCATCGCAATGGGCGTATTCGTGCTTGCCTTCATCATCATCAGTGCGGTCCACATCCCCGAACCCCACATGCAGAAAGCCGGCGTCAAAAAAGTTAAATTCAGCCACAGCCCATGGAACTTCCGCCACACCGTGCTGGGTGTGATTGGCATCTTCTTCTATGTAGGTATAGAAATCGGTATCCCGGGCGTGCTCATCTTCTATCTGAGCGACAGCGCAGCTTCAGGCATCACCGAGAATGCCACCGCTGTGGCCGGCGGCGTGGCCGCCATCTACTGGTTGCTTATGCTGGTGGGCCGACTCGTCTCGAGCGCCATCTCCGGCAACGTCAGCAGCCGCGCTCAGTTGCTCACCGTAAGCACTGTGGCTATCTTCCTGATCTGCATCGCCATCTTCCTGCCTTCCGATATCCGCGTGTCGATGCCTTCCTATAGCTCCGAGTCGGGCTTTGCTCTGGCCCAGGTGCCCGCAAAGGCTATGTTCCTGGTGCTCTGCGGCCTGTGCACATCCGTGATGTGGGGCGGCATCTTCAACCTCGCCGTCGAAGGTCTGGGCAAATACACCGCTCAGGCTTCGGGCATCTTTATGATGATGGTAGTAGGCGGCGGCGTGATGCCTCTGATTCAGAATGCAATCGCCAATTCGGCCGGCTACATGGTTTCCTACTGGCTGGTAGTGGCCATGCTTGCCTATCTCTTCTTCTACGCCCTGACCGGCTACCGCAACGTAAACCGCGATATCCCCGTCGACGAAGAACCCGATCCCCGCGACCTCTAATCGCAGACTATATCTCAAAAAAACGTCGAATCCGGGCCCCGCAGCCCGGATTCACTGTTTTAGAGGCAGGGATTATTCATCTTTTTGCCGAGATATTAAAATAGCTTGTTTTAGCTTTGTCGGTTTCTAAACGGCTGTAAAATATGATAATAATGTAAAATTTTGCATTGTCGGTTATTTATAGTAATTTTGCGAAAACTCAAAACTGATTATTTGGACTCAAACTCGAAGAAAAATACTAAGGTATCGCTCCTGATTCCGGTTCACAATGAAGAAGAAGTTCTTCCAGAATTGTTTGGCCAACTTGATGGATTTATACGGGACCAATCCGGTTTCGATTGGGAAGTTGTGTTTGTGAATGACGGAAGCACAGATTCCTCTCTTGACTTGATTCGTGATAAACACAACACAGACGCAAGATTCAGATATATTGATCTGTCCCGTAATTTTGGCAAAGAGCATGCAATGCATGCAGGGTTGAATTTTGTAACGGGCGAATGTGTTGTAATACTCGACGCTGACCTTCAACATCCTATCGACATTATTCCACAAATGCTTGAAGAGTGGAAGGAAGGATATGACGATGTGTATGGCCGCCGGACCGACCGAGGAAAAGAATCTTCACTCCGCAAGGCTTTGTCGCTCACCTACTATAAGATTCTGGCGCACATTTCGGATGATAAGGGGGGCGTACTGCCGAATGTCGGAGACTTTCGGCTGCTGGATCGAGCCTGCGTCAATGCGTTGATTGAGATGAATGAAAGCGAGCGGTACACAAAGGGCATGTACAGTTATATCGGTTTCAAAAAAACAGCGGTAAGTTTTGAACAGAAAGACCGTGCGGCCGGACAGTCAAAGCAAAACTACGGCAGACTGTTTGCACTCGCGATTGAAGGTATCACGTCCCACTCGATCAAACCTCTTCGCATAGCGACCTTTATGGGGCTGGGGGTGTCCTTCCTGAGTATAATATATATTGTTTATATAATCATAAAAACTTTGCTCGTTGGAGAGCCGGTGAGAGGATTTCCCACTTTGATGGTGACGATACTTTTTCTTGGAGGTATGCAGTTGCTGGCGATAGGAATAATCGGAGAATATTTGGGAAAGATATTCAAAGAGACCAAACGGCGCCCGGACTATTTCATTCGAGAGATGGACGGAGCCCGATTTCGTCGAAGCAAAAAGGAGTAATGATTATTTTCGAATAGAACTTTTTTGGAAATAAGGCTCGTCCTATTCCCTTAGACAAACAATAAGGATGGCAATGCGAGAATTATTACGGAAATATCCTTATCTTGTAGCATCTTCAATCCCTGCCGTACTGTACAGCATTCTTTACGTGATGGCTCCGGATATGGTAGACGATCTGTGGTTCACCAATCCGCAGACAATAAGCGGTTCGTTGGCCGAACGGCTCTCAGCTGTAGGGAACCTCACAGTGGAAAGGTGGCATACCGATATGTTAAGGCTCGCGAATCAGCCGGTTGCGTTTTTAGTATCCATTTTACCTCGTTGGGTCAACTCAATCTGTTTTTGCGCAGCTATGCTGGTTGCTTTGGCTGCGGGAAAATCTATTGCGGGAATAAAAGGACAAAGCATTGCTTATTATCTATGGCTGGCCGCATTTTTCATTGCCCTGCCGTGGTATGACTACCTATTGTGCACTTCATATCTTTGCAATTACCTCTTGACTTCGGCGATTGTTTTAAGCGCAATCAATGTTTTTGTCAACCAAAGCGGACGATTTGGTTTTTGTAATTTGCTGCTGGCCTTTTTGGCCGGATGGTCTCATGAAGGTTTTTCGGCTCCTATGGTGGGCGGAATGTCGGTGTTTGTTCTTATTGAATGGTATGAGACAAAAAAGATTCCGATAGTCAAAACAGGACTGATCGTCAGTGCCGTTGCCGGCTTTGTGGTGATTTTCGCTTCGCCGGTAATGTATAATCGCGCGGACGCGAGTGTGATGAAGATTGCAGCTTTGCCTCTATGGGAACTGATTGTGCAGATTGGTCCGTCTATGGCCCTTTTGTTTGTTACCATAGCCCTTTCTGTACCGCTGTTGATAAAGCGCTTTCTTAGGAAACGACTGCTTATGCTGCTGACACTGTCTCTGGCTGCCGAGGTAGTGGCTTTGACATTTTTCAATGGTCCGCGAACTACCTGGGCCAGTATTCTCTTTTCTCTCGTAACGCTTCTGACGCTTGCGGAAGAGTACAGGCTTCGCCCCCGAAAACCATGGCTTGTAAAACTTGTCGGAGTGTTTGTGGTTTCATTTTTGGCAGTGCACCTTCTTTATGCAATATTGATGCAACGTTCCTTGTCGGAGGAGATGAATGCTGTTGTCGCTGAGTATGAAGAGTCATCGGACGGGATCGTCTATTACGACGTTACCAAGCCCAAAATTGACTTGTCGCTGCTTAAGACTTCGGTTCGCTCGCTAAATGAAACTGTCCCGTTGTCGTTCATCTCTTATAGATATGGTTCTTCGGAGAAGGAGGAATTGCGGATATTGCCCGGGCAATTGAGAAATTTCAGAGGGTTCTCCAATACCCGGAATTTCGATCTTGAAGTTTATGAAGGTTTAGTGATTGCCGGGCCTGCAGAGGTCTCCGCCAGAATCAATCGGCACAGCAGGCCGAATATTATTCTTGTTGATGAGGAAGGAAATAATCACGAAACCAGATGCAATCTTGTCCCGTTCACCGCGTCCGACGGCCTGGATTATTATTATCTGAAAACACATATTCAGACTTTGAACCCATCTTTGAAAATTGTTGAGGCGAAGTTTATATCTGAATGACTTCGCACTCAATTCAGGAAGAATGTCAGAAATGAAAAACGTCGAATCCGGGCCCCGCAGCCCGGATTCGGCGTTTGATGCCGTTGAAAAGGCGAAAAAACTTTTTGCGGCTTTGCGGCGTTTCGGCAAAAATTAGCTAACTTTGCAATGGTGTAGGAATAGCGCGCCCAAAGCCTCCTGCCCCGAAGAACAACTATTGACGACCCATGGCCAACAATCTATGCTATAAATGCGGAGCCGCCTTGCCCCCCGGAGCTGAAAGATGCCCCAACTGCGGCGCGCCCGCCCCGCTGAGCGACAGCGAGATAAAGCGCACTTCCACAGTGCGCGCGGCCACAATCATACCTCCGCAGCCTCCGGCGAACGCCGCCTCCACACGACCCATCACCCCGGCCGAAATGGCAAATATGCAGGCTTCGACGCGTCCCATTACGCCGCAGGAGCGCGCTGCGGCCGGTGCCGTGCCGCCGCTGCCGGTTATGCCGGCACCAACCGTGCAGATTGGCATCCCGCCGACGTCCGGTGCCAAAGCCGGTATACGTCCGCCCAAAGGCCCCACCGGGGCCTCACGCGGCCGCCAAGCAAAAAAGGGCGCCCGGCGCAAAGATGGTTCGGGAACCGGCGTATTTGCAATAGTCGGCGCTCTGGCTGTTGTGGCCGTAGTGGCGGTGTTGGCATGGCTGATTATTGGCCGTAAAGGCGCACCCGTCGAAGACGGGGGGTTCTGCGCCGTCGCCATAATTCCCCTCAGAAGCAGTATGTCGGACGACAATGCCGGCAACATCATTGCTAACATCAGCGCCGGCTCCAAACTTGAAGTGCTTGAGCAGCAGGGACAATGGACAAAGGTGAAAGCAGCGAGCACAGACCTTTACGACCGCCGTGTAAGCAATTCGACGCAGGGATATGTCGCCACCTCGGCTTTAGTCGAAGAATCAGACTTCGCTCGCATAAAGGAAATTTTTGCAAACACCACCGCAGCCGGATGGATTTCGGAACCCCATGAGCGGCTTGCGCTGCTTCAATATTTCCGCGCCAACGGACTCACCGGCACCCATCCCGGCGGCGGTGACTGCGACGACTCCGAGCAGCCCTGCGCCGGGAACGAATGGCAGTTCCGCGGAGAATACAACAGAACCCATGCCGAAATACACCATGACCGCATTTTCGACGAAAATTCGCGCTATCGGGATTTGATTGTGGTACTCCACAACAACAGCACCGGCAATAACCGGTTGGTAATATACAGTTTCACCGACGACGGCACACCCGTGTTCCGCCTTGAGCGCGAAATAGGCCAAAGCCATTTCATAACTATGGTAAGACGCGACCAGACCGCCCCGGACGGTATAAGAGTAGAATTCGAACGATGACAGTACACCGCAAAAATCATAGAGCAGCCCTGGCCTTAATACTTGTGGCCCTTGTGGCGTTGGCAATCGGTATTTTCCGCTATGCCGGAGGTGCCGACGGCTCCACCTCGCGCCTTGGCGTGGCCGCCCATGCCGCCGAGAGCATAGCTTCGCTGCCCGACGCTCCCGTGCCTCCCTTGGAGGCTGCCCCGCCGGCCCCGGCCGACGCCCCGCAGGGCAAGCCTTATATCCACATCGACAAGCAGACCATGACGCTCACCCTCTACAAAGCCGACGGCACGCCCCGCGCCACCTTCGGCGTGGCCACCGGCAAGGGCTACGGCAACAAGCGCACCAAAGGCGACATGCGTACTCCGGAGGGCACATTCCGCATCACCCAAATTCAGGACGCATCCGGCTGGACGCACGACTTCGGCGACGGCCTCGGGGTGATCGAAGGTGCATACGGCCCTTGGTTTATGCGCCTGGAAACTCCCGGTTTCAGAGGAATAGGCATCCACGGCACCCACAAACCCTCAAGCATCGGCACCCGCGACAGCGAGGGTTGCATACGCCTGAGCAATCAGAACGTCGACTCGCTCCGGCATATGGTCGACGTGGGCACCACAGTGATCATCACTCCCGGCCAAGACGACATCCAAGCTAACCGCAACAACTGAACAATCTGAACTCTAATATACTATAAAACACAATCCATGAGAACCGATCTCAGCTCACAAATCAAACTCGACCGGATTCCCCGCCGATACTACGCGCCGGAAACCGAAATCGAGGCAACTGCCCTCGCACGAGAGGAAAAGCTCGACACCCGCATCAGCGAAACCGCCAACGACGGGGCTGAGGCCGTTGCTAACTATATCGTTAAACACATCAACCGCTACAAAGGCAAGAAAGGCAAGTGCGTTATGGCCCTCGGAGCCGGTAACAGCACCCACCGCGCCTACGCCGCCCTGATTGAGAAATACCGCCAGGGTCTGGTTGACTTCAAGGATGTTGTTGTCTTCAACCTGGCCGAGTTCTTCCCCACCGGGCCGGAACTGCCCTCCACAAACCGCCGTCTGCAGGACATCCTCCTCAACCACGTAAACATCGATCCGGCAAACGTACATACCATCGACCCCAACGTCAACAAAGAGAACATGGCCGACTACTGCGGCGCCTACCTCCAGAAGATAGAAGAGGAGGGCGGCCTCGACCTCGTTGTCTGCGAAATCGGTCCCACAGGCTCCATTGCCTTCAACGAACCCGGCACTTCGCCCTCGACAAGCTGCCGACTCGTATTCCTGGGCAACGAAACCCGCCATCAGATTTCCAATGACTACAAGTGTGCCGAAGTGCCCACCACGGCCGTTACCCTCGGCATCGCCGACATCGTCAAGGCCCGTCGCGTAGTCACAATGGCCTGGGGCGAGGAGCGCGCTTCGATAATCCGCAAGTGCGTTGAAGAAGCTCCCACCGTGAAGGTTCCCGCATCCCTGCTGCAGGGTCATCCTCACGTAAAAGTGTTCTGCGACCTCCCCGCCGCCGAAGATCTTACCCGCCTGGCTCAGCCCTGGAAGGTGACCTCCTGCGAATGGGACGACAAGCTGCTCCGCCGCGCAATCGTATGGCTCAGCCACAACACCGGAAAACCCATCCTCAAGCTCACCAACAAGGACTACTCCGACTGGGGCCTGGGCGAACTGCTCGCTCTCTACGGTAGCGCCTACAACGTAAACATCAAGATTTTCAACGACCTTCAGCACACCATCACCGGCTGGCCCGGCGGCAAACCCGACGCCGACGATACCTACCGCCCCGAGCGTGCAAAGCCCTACCCCAAACGCGTGATCGTATTCTCTCCCCACCCCGACGACGACGTAATATCCATGGGTGGCACCCTCAAGCGCCTGGTCGACCAGAAGCACGATGTGCACGTGGCCTACGAGACTTCGGGCAACATCGCCGTGGGCGACGAGGATATGATGCGCTACTTCCTGATGTTCGACAAGATAGCTCCCGTGTTCGGCTTCGACGGCGATAAATACGAGAAGCTCTCCAAGGACGTCGCAAAGTTCGTGGCCTCCAAGAAAGCCGGCGATATGGACAATGCCGACATTCGCGAAATCAAAACCATGATTCGCCAGGCCGAGGCTACCATAGCCTGCAACTACATCGGCGTAAAGCCCGACCATATCCACTTCCTGCGCCTGCCTTTCTACGAAACCGGTACCATCAAGAAAGGTGACCTCACCCAGCGCGACGTCGACATCGTCAAGAACCTCCTCGAAAGCGTCAAACCCCACGAAATATTCGTGGCCGGCGACCTGGCCGACCCCCACGGCACCCACAAAATCTGCACCGACGCCGTTCTGGCCGCCGTCGACGAGCTCAAGGACGAAGAGTGGATGAAAGACTGCCGCATATGGATGTACCGCGGAGCCTGGGCCGAATGGGAAATCGACCACATCGAGATGGCCGTGCCCATCAGCCCCGAAGAACTCCGCTTCAAGCGCAACTCCATCCTCAAGCACCAGAGCCAGATGGAGAACGCTCCCTTCCTGGGCGACGACGACCGTCTCTTCTGGCAGCGCGCCGAAGACCGCAACCGCGCTACCGCCCAGCTCTACGAAGGGCTCGGCCTGGCTTCCTACGAGGCCATCGAAGCTTTCGTGGAATACAAGCCCATAAAATAAGAATCAACCCTAAGAGCCCTGCTCTAAACATCTTCAAGGCGAACTTTCCCCAGCCGGGGAGGGTTCGCCTTTTGAACATTTATGGCCCCGTGGCGTTGTATAGGCATAAACGTTTCAATTCAACAAACCTCCTTCATAACCAAAATTTCGATTATGCTGAAAAGACTAACCGTTGCCCTGTGCCTCGCACTCGCCGCTGTCGGCATGGCAAGTGCCCAGAAAACTGAAATCACTGCTTCCTACGGCGCCTACACTCAAATGGACGCAACCGACATGCACGACGGCTGGGGCGGCGTTAACACAGCCTGGGGCGCTCTCAACCTTGGTGTTAACTTCCGTGTGAACAGCAAAATATGGGTCGGCCCGAGCTATACCTTCTCAAGCACGACCACCAAAGGCGGCCCTCACCACAGCAACATCGCCTACCACGTGATCATGCTCAACGGTCGCTACCAGTACTACCAGAACAGCATCGTCAAACTCTACGCCAAGTTTGGCCTCGGCGTCGACCTGAGCTATATGCAGCCCCGCGACCGCGACAACTACACCAAGGCCTACTGCGCTTTCCAGATTGTTCCTATCGGAGCACAGTTCGACATCAACCGCCAATGGGCAATGTTTGCCGAGGCCGGTTTCGGCGCGCAAGGCCTGTTCCAGTTTGGCTTCAAACTAAAAATCTGACATTCTTATACATAACCCCAAAACTTTCCTATTAATATGGCACTCATCAAAACTGAATCCACCCGCGAGGTCGAAACCCTCGAACACATCGAGAAAAACATCCGTCGCCGCGAAAAACTGCACCACATCCTCATCGCCGGCCTCGGCACCCTTCTGGCCGCTTCCGTAGCCGCTCACATCATCACCGGCTGCAGCCGTCGCCGCTGATTGCCTCGCGCACTTTCCAAACAACGCGTCCCGCCCCTTTCGGTGCGGGACGCGCTGCATGTTCGCCCGACGGAAATGAGCTGCAATCCGTATTTTTGTGTATCTTTGTCGGAAAGAACCTTAGTTCAGACAACTTCATCGAGAAATACAACACAATGAAACGATTCGCAAGTTTAGCCGTGGCCCTCGTGCTGTGCGTAGGACTTATGAGCGCCGCCGAACGCGCTGGCGCTATTTTTTTGCGAGAAAGCAGAATAGTTTTCGCCTGCCCGCGGGGATTTCAAATCCCCGCTCCATACGCCGACGCAAATCGCTGAAGGATAACCCCGTAGGGATTCAATAAAGTAGCCCGGGGAGACAACCCCGGGACAACCGACCACCCCACCCGAATCGGCGACCCCGTCGGGGTCGAACCCCGGCGAAAGGGCTCGGCCCGTGTTCGACCCCTGACGGGGTCGCCGTTTATGGTTGGGACGTTTTTCCGTGGGCTGTCGCCCACGGCTACC